>Ga0209414_1000466_pt1 | contig 19163 bp, 12 predicted proteins | sample LakVidmifraction_4_FD_181154 | JGI IMG/M metagenome (GOLD analysis project Ga0209414, IMG submission 181154) | Hypersaline microbial communities from Lake Vida, Antarctica - Brine Hole Two &gt;0.2 micron (SPAdes) (version 2) | ecosystem: Environmental > Aquatic > Non-marine Saline and Alkaline >... | reverse complement strand
GCTTTCCACCTTAGGAAGTATGAACTTTTTATTTCTGTGATACCAGATCTTCGAAAAAATCAAACGCACTCTATCAGATAAAAATCCAATCTGACTCAAAGTCCTGTAGACTCCATCATTGATTTCCATGTCTTTGATATGTACTTTTATGCTTGCAGATGATACGATAGGTTACATTTAAGTACAACAAGAAGGTTTGATCATAATAGTACTGAAAACCAGTCAAACAATTTTACAGGGAGGGCCATGAAAACCTATGCCGAACAGATACTAGCTATAGCCAAACAATCCAATGGAATGATAACAGCTACTCAGGTCACTGAAGCAAACATACCAAGACGATGCCTTACAGAATGTATGGATAAAGGAATATTGTGTAAAGCGAGCAGGGGTGTTTATGTACTACCAGATAGTTGGGAAGATGAAATGTTCATGCTCCAATACACGTATCCCAAAGGAATCTTCTCGTATGAAACGGCATTATACCTGCACAGCTTAACGGATAGGACCCCGCTGCGATACTCAATGACCTTCCCCAAGGGATATAACATAACGGCAGCAAAGACACATGGTGTAGTTGCAAGGATGGTAAACGTGGAAAACTATGATCTTGGTTTGACAGAGATGCCATCGTCTTGCAACAACAAGCTCAGGGTATATGATGTCGAACGGACCTTGTGCGACATAGTCAAAAGGAAAAATTCCTGTGATATTCAAATTGTTACTGAAGCTATGAAAAACTACGTTGCTTTGAAGAACAAGAACATACACAAACTCTTTACCTATGCAACACAACTACGGGTACAATCCCAAATTGCACGCTATATGGAAATTCTTCTGTAGCAGTCATACTCACCGCTTTCCCCTTTTGCGCATCATTTCATTGACAGTGGCTAGCCTTAATGGTATTTTTCATAAGAATGTCCGCAAAAGCGGAAAATGTTTGGCAACAAAGAGGTTTATGATGTCTTCAGACGATAAAACAGGTGAAAAGAATGGCGGAGAAGAGTCCAAAGCACTCGACTTCAAGAAAGGCAAGAAAAGCGGCACCACAGACAAAGAGCAGAAAAGTGTTGTGGTAAAAGCTAAAAGCAAGATAACCCCGGGCTGGATTTTTGGTATGATCGTCCTATTGCTCATCGCTGTTTCCTTTGTTTTGGCACCAGCCATCCAAGCTTTTGTTGGCCCGAAGAATGCCGATGGCATCGTCTTCGGCAAATACGGCAAGGAAGATATCAAGTACGCATATGGCAACTATTTCTACGACCAGGTGCAGAACTTTGGTGGTCAATATAAGAACACTGGCGACAACGCAACCCAGACGCTCTACCAGGTCTGGAAAAGCGCCTATGATAGCACAGTCCTTTACACAGCAGTAAACCAGCTTGCATCCAATGCGGGTATCATTGCTGCAGATGAAGTGATCAACAGGGCCATCATCAACAGTGGAGCTTACAGCAAGGACGGCAAGTTCGATGCTGAGCTCTACCAGAAGGCTACTGCTGAAAGCAAGGCCTCTGTTGAGAAGTCCATCCGCAGGTCTGTCCCTTACCAGATAGTGATCGATGATATCGGTAGTGCCTTGTCCTCCTCTAGTGAGGCTGACTATGTTGCCAAGATGGCTTCAGCAGGACGCTCCTTCAACTATGTTGACATCAATGCATCACGCTATCCCAATGAAAAAGCAAGTGCCTATGCATTGCAGAACAAGCAGTTGTTTTACAGCATGGACCTGAGCATAATCAGTGTTGAGACCGAAGACGAGGCAAAGACCCTCTCCAGTGCAATTGCTAACGGTGAGAAGACCTTCGAAGAGGCAGCTCTCTCCTCCAGCAAGGACAACTATGCTGCCAAGGAAGGCAAGGTCGGTACAGTCTATTACTTCGGTCTTCTTTCAAACTTCAATAATCCAGAAGATGCCACCAAGTTGCTGACTGCAAAGAGCGGCGACCTAGTCGGACCTCTCGAAGGACCTGGAGCTTGGTCGATCTATCGCCTTGATTCCACTCCTCTCGAAGCTGACTACGCTTCCCCTGCTCTGCTCTCAAATGTCAAGGCCTACCTGGCCTCCAGTGATGATCCTGTGGTGGATGACTATATGCTCGCATTGGCCAATGAGTTTGCCCTTGATGCCAAGGATGACTTTGCCGCTGCTGCAGAGCGAGCCGAACTTGATATGGTCACCGTAGAGGGAACTCCCTACAACGTTGCACAGTCCACCTATATGAACAACTTCAGCAACACAGACCCTCAAGGCAAGCTTGCTGGTGTAGTGACCACACAAGAAATTGGTCAGAAGCTCTATACAGCTGAGCTAGGAACCATTCTTGAGCCTATCAAGAGCAACGCCTCCTATCTGGTAGTACAGGCAGATGAAGAGGTCGCTGACGAAGGTATGGGTAGCTACATCCAGATGTTCTACAACTATCTCAGCGGCTCACAAAACCAGCAGGACTTCTCCCAGGCTCTCTACACTTCCGATCAGTTCGAGGATAACTTCCTAGGAACCTTCTTCTCCACAATCCTGGGCCAAGGCTGATAAGAGACAACTTCCATTGTGTTTGAAAGAGCTGGCTTCGGCCAGCTTTTTTCATGCTTGCACTCTTCTCTAATTCTCTAGGTGTCACTTGCCTCTCCCCACTCTCCATGATAGGGTTTATAGAGAACATATGAAAAACAGAAAACTATTCCTCTCCCTCATATTCCTGTTAATTTCCCTCCTCCTGATAGCCTCCCTACTTATCTTGGGTATCTTCCTAGGCCTGACCAATACCCAGATCTACGAGGATTTCAGCCGTCATACGGAAGTGTTTGAACTCCCCCCTAAACCCTACGACCTTACCGATGCTGTATCGAGAGAGAAGGCCTTTAGCATCGAATATCCCTCTGATGGGACTTTCACCCTATTGTGGGGAACTGACTTCCACCTGAGGCGCGATTCCTTCGGAGGGCGAAAAAAAGTGTATGCACTGCTAGAAAAAGCCTTTCTAGAGACTGATCCCGACCTTACCATCATCACAGGAGACCTCCTGTTCAGCTTTAGTGGAAAGCCAATACTCAAGGAGTTTGCCCTCTTTATGGAAGAGAGGCGACGCTACTGGGCGTTTGCATTCGGCAACCATGACGGACAGTATCGCCATGATCGTGTTGCCCTAGGTGATACGCTTTCTACATACCCCCATGCCCTCTTTTCACGAGGAGAGGAGTGGGTGCTCGGAGAGAGTGACTATACCATCACATTGACTAAAAATAATCCCACAAAGTTTATGGTAAAGACCTATACTGTAGATGAGTGGGGCCTGTGACTTACCCACTTAGGAGGTTTGTATGCAACACGAAATTACCAAGAACATCCCCTTGTTGGATAAGAAAGGCCATATCACCGAAGAAGGATGGGCAAGAAAACCCCTATGGCAATACTCACGCAAAGACGTTAAGGCATCCAACCTCGCCATAAAAGAGTGGGACTACTACGCCCTGATCAATCAGGAACAAGGATATGCTATCACTGCCACCTTCAGTGACCTTGGCTATGCCGCGGTGTTTGCCATCTCCTACTGTGACCTCACAAAAAAAGAGTGCGCCCAAATGGATGCCATCAAGTTCTTACCCTTGGGAAAGCTGAAATTGAGCCCGACATCCACTGAGGACAACCAGGTTTCCTGGGCAAACAAGGACCTCCGTTTCGCCTTCATAAAAAAGGGTGAGAAACGCCACCTGATGTTTGCCTGCCCTTCTCTGAAACTACCTGACGGACGGGTCGGTCTTGATGTGAATGTCACCCTTACCCAGAAACCTGAGATGGAGAGCATCAACATAGCAACCAGCTGGGAAGAAAACCGCAAGGCCTTCTATCTCAACGAGAAGGTCAACTGCATGCCGGTAGAGGGATTTATCAGGCGAGGTCTCAATAAAGAGAGCCTGCTCTTAGGTGAAACCTGGGCTGTCTTGGACTGGGGACGGGGGCGATGGACATACCAGAACCGTTGGTACTGGAGTTCTGCTTCGGGTCTGCTTGAAAACATCCCCTTCGGCTTCAACCTGGGGTATGGATTTTCCGATAGGAGCCCGGCAAGCGAGAACGCCATCTTCTATAATGGGGTGATCCACAAGCTTGAGGAGGTCACCTTCCATATTCCCGAAGATGATTACCTGCTTCCTTGGAAGGTTAGTTCGAGTGACAACCGTCTGAACCTGGACTTTGAGCCGGCAGTGGACCGCTCATCAAGCACGAACTTCCGCCTGATAAAATCAATTCAGCACCAGGTATTCGGCTATTTCTCCGGTACGGTTATCCTTGATGACAACACTGAGCTTACGCTGAAACGGTTTCCAGGGTTTGCTGAGGATGTATTCAACCGCTGGTGAGCAAAAGAGAGATACGTTCCCTATCGCACTATGCTGGAGAATTCGTATGATTCAGTGAAGGAAGAATGCAGCCTAATACATTACAGGCCCTCATGAAACCTGTCCTGAACGATTGGTTTACATAGGAGCTCATACCATAGCGAGCCCAGTTATAAGCCTTATATACACATAGGGTTTTTTGTTGCCCAAAAAGCAAGGCTGTAATCGATTGTAAACTTTTGTTAGATAGTTCTTGACTTCCTTGAACTAATATATGCCTTTGTCTTGAAACAACTTTCGCATTTGTGTAGGATGGTCAGATATATATGTATTTCGCGGCTGTCCAATACTCATGCAGCCATTTAAATATCAGGAGATTCATGTCAGATTTAACAAACTTTGCGGAACTCGGACTGTCCGCACAAACTATTCTTGCGCTCAAAGCAAAAGGCTTCGAAGAGCCAACTAAGATTCAGTCAGCGTGCATTCCGCTCCTTCTCAAGGATCAGGTAGATGTAATCGGCCAAGCCCAGACAGGTACCGGTAAAACGGCAGCCTTCGGCCTTCCCATTCTAGAAATCGTAGATGCCTCAGCCTATCAGGTACAGGCGCTCATTCTCGCACCGACGAGAGAGCTTGCAGTACAGGTATCTGAGGAGATCAATTCCCTCAAGGGAGACCGCCACCTCGAGATCGCTGCCGTATACGGCGGTGCATCAATGGAACTGCAGCTTCGTAAGCTTCGCAGAGGCGTTCACGTAGTAGTAGGAACCCCAGGACGTATCCTGGACCACCTCCGAAGAGGATCGCTCAATCTTGAACACCTCAAATTCGTCGTGCTTGATGAAGCAGACGAAATGCTCGACATGGGCTTTGTGGATGACATTGAGGAAGTGCTCAAGCAGACTCCTGTCAACAAGCGCATGCTCTGTTTTTCAGCCACCATGCCTGCCCCAATTCGCAGACTAGCCGAACGATTCATGCAATCGCCCCAGATGGTGAAGATTGAGCAGGATGCCATAACAGAAAGCCTGACAGACCAGGTTTACATAGAGTTGCGCGAAGGCGACAAGTTTGAGGCCCTGACCAGAATCATCGACATGGAAGAGAGCTTTTATGGCTTGATCTTCTGCCGTACAAAGATACAGTGCGATGAGATCGGACGCAGACTTTCAGAACGTGGCTATGGAGCAGAACCATTGCACGGGGACCTCTCACAGAAACAGCGTGAGCTCATCCTTGGCAAAATGCGAGATAAAGCCATCAATATCGTGGTGGCCACCGATGTGGCAGCCAGAGGTATCGATATCCAGGACCTCACTCACGTCATCAACTTCTCCCTTCCTGAAGATCCTGATGCATACATCCATCGCGTAGGACGTACCGGACGAGCAGGAAAGAAAGGCACAGCCATTACGTTTGTAGCTACCCGTGAATTCAAGCGCTTTACCTTCATCAAACGAGCATCGAGGTTTGATATCCGTAGGGGTACTGTTCCTAATGCTGATGATATCATCAACATCAAACGTGAAAGAATCCTTGCCACCCTTGCAGCTCTTGCCGACAAGGATGTCAACTATGACCTGTTTATGCCCCTAGCCACCCAGATGCTGGAAGGCCATGATCCTGAAGAGCTTGTAGCAGCCTTGCTTGAGCACTTCTACAGTGATGAGCTTGATGTATCCAAGTACAGGTCCATCGGCGGAAACCAGCGTTCCCGTGACGACCGTGATGGTCGTGATGATCGTGGTGGCGACCGCAGAGGCTTCTCTGAAAATGACGGGTTTACCAGACTCTTCATCGCAAGGGGTCGCAAGGATGGTCTGGACAAGAGACAGCTTATCGATTACCTCATCGAACAGGCAGGCGCCCAGGATAGGGATCTGCAGGATGTTTCGGTACGTGATAACTTCTCTTTCGTCTCTGCTCCTGTTGAAGTGGCAGAAAGAATCATCCAGGCATTCTCTGACCGCGGTTCTGAGGGCAGACCCCTCGTAACCAGGGCAAAGCCTGACAACCCCAACGGGAAGAACCTCTCAAGTAGGACAAGAAGCGACAGGTATGAAGATCGCCCCTACCGGCCCTCCAGAAGTGGTGGTGGTGGTGGTGGCTATGACCGCCCAAGACGAAGAGAAGGTGATGATTTCCAGCCTTATGGACGTGATTCACGACCAAGCGATGGCGAACGTCCGGCCTATTCTGGCGATCATGATCGCTACAGTTCACGACCTCGTCCTACAAAAAGTAGAAACTTTCCATCAAAGAAACGCTATAACGACTAAATCCAACAAGAATCCCCCAATCATTATGATTGGGGGATTCTTCTATCCTAACCTCCACAAATAGGATGGGATGGGTTCCTTTTTTATTCTGAGCTATGGTATGATTATCGGAATAATTCAAAAACAATCATGACGCATATTCTGGTTGATTGGATATTTTCAGGAGCACCATGAAATTCGATATCTTATCTTTCGTAGGAAAGCACAGCAAAACCACCTTAGTATGCATTGCTGTCGTCACCATATTCTTTCTCTACCATGCAGTATCCCTTGAGCTCAGTGGGGACTACTCCGAACTCTTGTATCAGATAGAGGACACAACAGTCTTTGAAGGGGGATCGGGGGCACCTACCCCTACAAACCAGCAAGCTGATCGAGAGAGCCTCATCCTTGATACACAGGTCCTCAATGCCAACCCCCACCTAAGCGCAAACGCAGAGCCATCCTCTGCCCTTGATGCGGAGGACTATCCCTATACCGCATCGTATTTGGTTATGGTTGAGGCACAGGACCTCTATACGGCTGAGAACCTCACCCTGATTGAAAAGACTATGAACGAACTCAGTTCTACCAAGGAGTTGAGCGAAAGCTCCTCTGTACTTACCTTTGTCACCTTGGAAAAACGAGGGACCCGCCTGATGAGCGTTCCCTTCGCTCCAAATCAAGGCCGTACCCTCTGGACCGAGGAAGAGGCAGCACTACTGAAGAGCCGGGTGGAAAAAGACCCCATCATAAAGAACTATCTGGTAAGTGAAGATATGAAGAGCATACTGTTCTCCTTTCAGACATCAGCGTTTACTGACACGAGGGAGCTTGAACTCGCTTCCATGCTGGACGGACTACGTGATGCAGGAATGAAGACCTATATAAATGGAAGCGCTGTCATCAGCAACCGCCTGATGCATTATCTTGGTCGTGACCTCAAGGCCTTGCTTGGTCTTTGCGCCTTGGCCATATTGCTGGTCTACTATTTGAGCTTCAAGGCAAAACGAAGCATGCTGCTACCCTTTTCCATGTCAGTCATCGGCATCATATGGACCTTTGGTACCATGAAGCTGCTAGGCTATTCCCTTACGGTGGTGAACATCGTCACCCCCTGTATGGTACTGAACCTTGGCTCCTCCTATGCCATTCATGTCATTGGGGAGTACTACACTGACTACACCAGTGGGGCAACTTCAATAGAGTCGACTAAGAAGATCCTACGCACCATAGCCTTTGCCTGTCTTACTACGGTAATCGGTTTTCTCAGCCTCCTCTTTTCCAATACCCCTGCCCTCAGGGAGTTTGGCATAGCAGTAGGGGTTGGGGTCACCTTCTGTGCTGTACTATCAGCCACCTACCTACCTGCATTGCTGACACTCGTGTCCCCCCCAAAGCCCCTTCAGCTGGAAACTTACAGCAGTGGCTATCTGGCTCAGATCGTTGACTTTGCCAGTAGGATAGTCTTGCGACGATGGCCCATATTTGTCCTGATCTGGCTGGTTGTCATTGGCGGATACTTCTTTACCAAGGATCTGGTGCGCATCAATACCAACTACATGTCTTACCTGCCAGAAAAGGATAGCTTTGGAAAAGAATCCCGGCATTTTGCACAAAAAATGGGTGGTGATGCCCCCTTCATTGTCACCATAACAGCCCCTGCTGATGAGAAGAATTTCTTTTTGCAGAGCGAAAACCTCGCAAAGGTATACGACTTTGAGCAAGCTGTGCTGGCAAAGAGCGATGACGTCATCCAGATACTCTCCTTCGCCTCCTACGTAAGCTTTGCAAACTCTGTCTATAGTGGTGACAAAGGCATCCCCGCCTCCTCCGGCCTGCTCAATCTGTTGAGCAGGATGGTGATCCTGATGAACAACCAGAGCAAGGCAGATATAGGTGCCATCCTCAGTGAGGATGGGTCCGCTCTCTCCCTCTTTATCCAAAACTATGATGCCCAGGACAAGGACCTGATGACCGTGGCCAGCGCGGCACGCGTTGAGGATGTCCTGAAGAACAACTTCTCCCTGCTACCCGATGGGACCAAGATTATTATCCGTGGAGAGCCCCACGCTTCACTGCGCTTCTCAAACCTCTTGCTGTCTGACCAGAAAAAGAGCACCTATATCAGTTTCCTCCTGGTGTTCCTTGTCGTCCTGATAGCTTTCCTATCGCTGTCACAGGCCTTGTTCGCCCTTATACCCATCCTTACAGGGGTTATGGCTAACTACATCTTCATGTACCTGCTGGGCATTCCCTTTGACATGATAACAGTTACCTTTGCATCGGTGGCAGTGGGCGCTGGCATCGATGATGCCATCCATTTCCTGCTCCGATACAAGAACAACCTTCGCACCCTAGACCTACCCCTGAAAGAGGTAGTGAGCACAACCATCAAGGAGACAGGAAGGCCCATCATCCTGACTACCTTCTCCATCATCGCAGGGATGCTGATGTTCCTCTTTGCCTCATATACGCCAGTGCGGTACTTTGGCAGCCTGATGAGCATTGCTCTGCTTAACTGCATGCTTGCAACAATACTTATAATGCCTTCCTACATCATCCTTACCGCAAAAATACGTAATAGATTGGGTAAGCGACCAAGGATCCGCATCTGATCGATCAAACTGCTATTTGTTGATGTTCATCCAGAACAAGGAGAGCAAACAGAGCCAACACAAAAGGAATTTTACATGGTAGGTGCATTCTTATATGTCGATGCAGGGAAGGGCCATTATGTCCCTGCAAAGGCATTAGCCGAAAAACTAGAGCAACAAGGCCATCAGGCTACGGTTGAGGACATGTTCCTGGTGTGCAACGTCCCTTTCTGGTCCTCATTCTGCAAGAAAGAGTGGCGTTTCATGCTGCGACACCCTCGCATCGAGGGGCCCTATCACCGCCTTCATGATACCAAGGCAATGGGCTCCGTCTTCCGATTCCTCTCATTGCTCCCTCCTCTGAAGAGAGGCTTTCATACATGGTATACGAGGACAAAGCCCGATTTTATCGTCTGTACGAACTTCCTCGGTGCCAATTGCATCACCCCCATCGTACAAAAGCTCAATCTTCCCATACCTGTATTCGGCTATGCAGCCGATGTATTCAACAACCCTACTGCAGGGTTCAACAAGAAGCTTGACCTCTTGTACATACCCACCTTTATAGGACGGGACCTGCTCGTGGCTAAGGGTCATCCCCCCGAAAGGGTCAAGGTATGTCCGTTTCCCCTAAAAAGCTCCATCGAGGACCTGCCAAAACTCACAAGGCAGAAGGCAAGAGCCATGCTTGACCTCAACGATTCATTTACCATCCTCCAGAATTTTGGTGGTGAAGGTATTGGAAATCCTGAATTCGTCTATGAGGTTGCAAGAAGAGGCCTTCCCTGGCAGATTGTGGTAGTGGGCAAGCTCACCACTTTTACAAAAAAGAGGTTTGCATACTTTCACAAGCAATATCCTGACTTTGAGCTCTTCACCCCAGGCTTCATTACCAATATAGGGGAGTACATCTATGCTTCCGATGTGCAAATCGGCAAGGCAGGGGCGAATGCCCTCATGGAGAGCATGGCCCTCGCACGCCCCTTTATGGTATCAGAGCTGCTCTTTGCAGCACGAGACACCACCACCTTCCTGAACAAGTACAAGGTTGGTTGGAGTGAAAACAAAGCAAAGACCCAGATAGACATACTCCAGGCATACTACCAGGACAAAGAGGAACAGGCAGAGATGGAAAAGAGGTTTGTATCCCTTCCCTTGAGCTTCAGTAGTGAAGCCTTTGTCCTTGATATCCTTGATGAAGTTGAGAATTGGAAAACAAAACATAGCAACAAGATCTGATATGTTGAAGTAAGAGCTCTTGCCGTTGCCTCCCATTTCGCTTATTCTAAATCCATCATGAAAATAGCACTCTTGTATATAGATGCAGGCAAAGGTCATATTACCCCTGCCAAGGCTCTCTCTGACGCCTTTATAGATTTGGGACACACCACGGTAGTCGAAAACCTCTTATTGGAGGTATGTAACGCTCCTGTTGTCAATTGGATCAGCAAATATAACTGGAGAATGCAACTCCACTCCCCTCGCTTGGAACATTTCATTAACCCAAAAGGTGATACCTATGCCAATGCCAAGCGCATTCGTTTTCTTGCAACACACTCCCATGCGCCAAAAGATTTCAAGCGCTGGTACGACAAAAACAAGCCTGATTGTATTGTCGTTACCCATTTTTTGGGCGCCAATCTGATCAAGCCCATCGTAGACCACCTAGGCTTGCATGTCCCTGTCTTTGAATATTCTGCTGATGTATTCTTTACTCCTAACATAGGTATCAGTGATGACCTGGACAAGCTCTATATATGCACAAAACTAGGAAAAGAACTGACCATAGCCCAAGGGCAACCTGAAGAGACAATTTCCATCTGTCCGTTTCCCCTGAAGAAATCAATGAGGGACCTCAAGACCTTGAGCAAGGAAGAAGCGCGCAAAAAACTGGGGCTAGAGGACAAGTTCACTGTCCTGCTCAATTTGGGAGGTGAAGGCATCGGCAAGGCTGACTTCCTTGAAGAGGTGCAAGAACGAGGGCTCGATTGGCAGGTCATAGCTGTAGGAACCCTAAGTAAGAGTACCTCCATTCGCTATACCAACTTCAAGGAGAAGAATCCTCTTTTCGCTCTGCATACCCCAGGGTTTGTGGACAATATCCAAGACTATATCTTTGCCTGTGATGTGCAGGCAGGCAAGGCAGGAGCCAATGCCCTGATGGAGTCTCTCTATCTCAAGAGGCCCTTTCTAGTCTCCAATCTTCTGTATGCTGCCCTTCCGACCAAGACATTCATGGAGAGGCACAAGGTTGGTTGGACAGAGGATTCAGTGCCAGAGCAAGTATCAATTTTTCAAGCTTACGACCAGGACAAACAGGAACAGGAGGCGATGCAGCAGCGCTTTGGCAAGCTCCCACTCTCCTTTGATATTCTTGCCTTCACTGATATGATCTTAGAGGACAGCAAGGCTTTCTATGCAAAGAAAGCAGTAGAAATGAAAGCAAAGAAGAAAACTACATAGTAAGGACAAAGCCCTACATCTCAACTACAAGACATTGCACTAGAGCGTGAATTGCACACCCATGTAGAGCTGCACGTCATAGAGAGGATCCCACTCGTTGACTCTAGCAAGCAAATCAAGGCCTGCATAGGCATTCCAAGCCCTCGCTATCTGATAGGACCCAGAGAAGCCTACATCAAAGAAGAAGGTTGCATTTCCAGAAGGGGCAAGGTCGGGTTGGTTCATGAGCCAAGGACTTTCTTTAGTAATTTCACCATGCGCCATAAAAAAGAGATGCCCCAGCAAGGAGAAGGAGCCATACTCCTTGTACCCTACTTCCAAGTTCCCCACTACAGCATCTCCCCCATAGCGATATCCAATGTACTCTTGGTCATAGATGAGATCATTATCATACCAACGACGTATAGCCCCAATAAAATTGAGGGTATCAGTAGCACCCCCTAGCTGTGCCCCTTGCCCGTCCTTACTCCGCAAGTACATATAAGGGTCGGTGTAGACCCCTTCTAAGCCTAGATGGAGGATACCCTTCTTGTAAGGGAGGCTGTAGGTAGCCCCAAGCATGAAAGCCATGGCATTGGGATGTTTGTCAGTAGCAGTAATCTCCTCACCTATAGCAAGCTCATCGAGGGCTATCTGGGTGTAGAGGTTCAATGAGGGGATGGGGGTATAGTCAAGCTCGAGGGTGATAAGGGAGTTTGCATTACGCAAGACATAGTAGTTATGGTAGATCATGAAGGGATTGAGAATACGTAAATCAAGATGGCCATCAGCAGACTGGTACATGATGCTTTCGCTTATGGCGAGCCCTACCTTGTTTCCAGGGATTCTCCACTCCATGCGGTATCCCATGAACATTTTAAGCCCCTCTAACTCGTGTGATTGGGTAAAGCTGGGACTACCAAACATCTCATCTGGATGAGGAAAGAATGAGGTCACAAAGGTAAACTTCATCGTTTCTCCATAGGCTGTGAACCTGCCTTGGTTGTGGTACTGAAGATGGTCTCCTAGCAGGAAGTTCCCTGTCTTTCCTGGTCCCCAACTTAGCTTGTCCCGTCCCAGTTCAAAGTTCCAGCCATTCCCACCAAGGGAGCCAAAACTCCTATAGGGGAAATTTGCATCAAATTCCACCCTATCAGGTCGCCAGAAGTGAAAGAGGTTCGTTGTCCAAGTATATTTCCCATAAAGGGGTGATGAGCCTTTGATAGTAGAATCTATTTTATTGTATTTTACATTGTTCAGTTCAATATTCGAATAGGCATAAAACAGCTCGGAGATGGATAGTTCAAGGGGAATGGAAAGGGGGGCTTTCCTTGAGTCGTAATTATAGATCCAATCGTTGTTTTGTGTGTAGCTGGTTGTATTAGCATGCAGGTAGAGCTCAGTAGCCAAGTGTAGGCCTATGGAGAAGGAAGCGTTGGGAGCGTAGAGGGTATTTTGAACATAGTCATAGGTATGCAGTGCAGCGGCATCCAGCTTTAAGCTGTCTAGCCTTGAGAGCATCCCTATCAGCTCGTCCTTGCTCCAGGGGCCTGCTGTTGAGGGCAAGGAGAGTCCTTGGGTGATGTATAGGTGTGTGATCGCCTCATGAAGCTCAGTGTCCACTGGATAGATATTCTGTCTGCCCTCTATCGGAGCGGCAGACAGCAAGAGGGCTACACCGAGAAGCAAGAAAATACAAAGGATTCTTGCAACCAGACTATGGGTACTGCCTTGGAATCTAGAAGAATAATCCCATGCCAATGTAGAGCTCCCACTCAATTTCGGTAAATGCAATTTCGTTATCAATGGCTTCCCTCACACTCTCTAGGTTGAATCCCAACGAACCTCTGATCGGGTAGCTGGGGAACTTGTTGAGTATACCCCACCCATCAAGGCCTGCACTAGAGATAATGATTGGTTTGTCAGGATTTGCCTCATTATGGAATATTCCGATATCAATGAATGGACTAGCATAGGACTTGGCAAAACCAAAATCAATGAATGTCGTGGTCAGGTTCAGGTTGATGATAGAGCCAAATTCACGTTCTCTCGCCAAACCCATGTCCATGTCAGTGATGGTCTGGGTAAGATAGCCGCGCATTGAGTCTGCAATTTGTTCGTTTGTGAAATAGTCCCCTTTCTTTTTTCCAGTAATAAAACCCTTAAACTGGATAGAAGGATTGAAATGTTTTGTTACAAAAGGGAACCAGGATAGAGTGTTTGCTACATACCAAGTACTTTTACTCTCCCAGTATTCGTCCTGAGGATAGAGGTCGGTGACGAAATCCAAGGAAAACTGTAATCCCTTGCGGAAATTGCCGTTCCAGTTGATATCCGACTTGCTGATGGTATTGGACACCAAGTAGGAGTATGGAACAGAAATATCCTCGGGACTATAGTCATCATCAGCATTATAGTGGAGGAAGGCTCCTACAGAGGGAGACCACTTCAGTCCAAAGGGAAGAGAGATATTCGTTCCCAAGGTTGCTCCGACGTTCATGTATGAAAGGGTTCCACTACCAAGGACCGCATCAGATTCAGAAGAAAGCCGGAAGCTTATCGGATGGGTAAAAAATGTCAGGTCCAGTTGGTCAAGATAGGTTAGCGTATACAGCTTTTCAAGATCATCATACCGTTTCAACTGGTTATACAGGGAGAAGGAGCTATAATTCTGTTTGAAGGGACCAATCTTCCACTCTACCCCATACTCTTCGGGATTCCAGGAAGAAAAATCTGAAGCAGGGTTGAACTTACCCCAAGGGGCGATGCTGAGCTTCGCACCTTTGATCTCCAGGTTATTCCAATTAAAAGAAAAATTGAACTTGCCTGCATCATTGCTACCCTTAGTACGCTCATATTCAAAAGCCAGGTCAAGGAAGGTTTTACCAACAGGAAGAGCTGATATCTCCATCACTACGGCATCCTCGCGATTATCCCATCCATCCCGACCACCATTACCTTGCGAAATGCTTCCACTTATGTACAGGTCGCTGAAGGTTCCCAAAAGGTTTTTGTCATACATCTTCACACCCAGGCGTAGTCCGACAGTGTCATTGTCAAACTTAGGAAAGGGAAGGATAAGGAATGTAGAGGCATCTACTACATAATAGGTTGCGATATAATATGCTGTTCCCTTACTGTAGGAATCCAAAGCATAGGTGACATCAACTCTAGTGAATATCCGTTTGTTGACAAGAAGCTGCTTCTTGCCAGCAAGGGCTTCAGCCATTGCTGCTTCAGTCAAAAAAACAGGATCTCCATCTGCGGGGACAACAACGTTTCGCAGGGCAAAGTCCTTGGTTTTCCCTTCTACGGAAAACGCATAGTCCTGTATCACATAGGCTTTGACTTGATCGGATGTGATCAAGGCCTCTCCTGCAAAAAGAGATGAAAGAAATATAAGGAACAAGAGGCCAATAATACCTCTTTTATTTTGTATCAAACTATTCATGTCACTCCAACCAACAACTCACTATGTTGTTGTAAATTATCATTTTATATTAGATACTTTCCCTTGTTGTGTCAAGAAAAACAGGCCCATAGTCATGCTTTAAGCCATCATTAAACGCTTATACCAAAGAATCAAGAATATCAAAACACAAATCCCCAATTCTCTAGCCAGTGAAAAACATTCACCAATAGCATGAATGGTATACTTCTATAACACCTTTGCCCTTTGTTAGTTACTTGTAAGGGTTGTAGCTAAGAGTCATATTCCAAGGAAAACCTTGGCAAAAGAGATCGAAAGAACAGCAGGTGTCACCTTAAGTTCTGAATAAAAAGCTCCTGTTCACTGCAGTATACACATGGGCAAGGAGTTGAATCCTTGCCCATGTTCCTAGCACTTGATCACCTGTGTGTATCCTAGAAGTACACCTTCACTCCCACCTGGAACACATGGTCGGAGGAGGGAGCTTGCCAAGGTTCAAAGCCAATGCTCTGGCCATCAAAACGACCATCAGGGGTTGCACCTGCATACATCAGCTTACGCTCCCATATAGTAGTAAAGCGATACTGGGCATTGACCTCGATGGGCATCTGATCAAACTTCTTGGTTACCTGCAGCTCAAGGGTCAGTGCATGCTCAAAGGTATTGCCCCAGAAGTTCTTTTCCACATAGGGTGTAGGCCCCTCATAATCATAGAACTGCTCAATGGAGTAGCCATACTGGCCACTACGCACCTGATACTTGAGCACGCTCTGGGTTGTCCAGCCATGGGCAAACCCAAGGTCAAGCTGGAGGAGGAACTCCTGGGAGTTGGGGTTCAGAGGGTAGCCAATGTTCTCACCCTTGTTGACATAGGCGGTTTCACTGTAGGTCTCATAGATGAGGTAGTCACCATTGCGATCCACAGAGACCTCTATGCGTCCATCTCTAGAGAATGTGGACTCTACATCGGCATAAGGAACGGTATTATCAGGAAGAGTGATTTTCTCTATCTTTCCCGCGCCATCTCTTTCATATGTAACTTCTACCTTTCCCTCTCCATATTTTATGGTATATCCATTATTACGTTCAGAGGTAAATGTAACAATAGGATCAGGATCTCCAGAATTTGCTGGAGCCGGCGGTGGAGCAATAATCCCCACCTGTTCCCTCATGGGATAATGTGAGTAGAAGAAGGGTGCTAGGTAGGTCCACTGGAAGGTAACAGAGGAGAAGGAACCAATGGGAAGGGGGATTGTAATGCCTGCTTGGAAGGCCAGCATGTTCCTAGGGGCTGTGATCATGGTCTTCAGACTACCAATCTTATTCAATTCAGAAGCACCGATGCCTCCATACAGACGAATCTTGTTTGCAAGGGTGTAGTTGAAATCGAGCCCTGCAAGCATGTTGTCGATGTCACCGAGGTTGTTCTGCTGGAACATGTAGACGGAAAGGGGGTTGAGGTATCCAAGCTCAAAGCGTTTCTGCCAGACCACCGACTCATAGATGGATAAGGTGAGGTCCTTTATAGGATTGAACTCTATCCTCTGTGCACTGAAGTTATTCTCAAAACGGTAGAAGGGTTTGTCATTGTAGAAATAATCAGAGAAGAAGAGTTTTTTGTCTGTGCCTTCCCCTATGGTTGAAACGGAGAATTTTCCTAAGGAACCGGTGAGGACCATGAAATGCAGCCATGGAGTGATAGCAACCTGAAGCTCGATACCCTCGATGGTGCGTGCAGAACCTGAGAGCTGGATATTGTTCAAGCCCGGGCCCCAGTCACGCTTGATGGAACCCCACCTCAGGTTTACAGCTCCATCGAAATAGGTTGCACCTATTTCGGGAGAGAGAGCCAGACCGGAGTAGAATCCTGCTGTAGGAATCGTGCTGATCTGCCTTCCACCCTCCCCTAGGAGCAGGTAGAACCCCTCGCCTTGGATGGTAAAGTCAGTAGGGAGAAATACGTTGTTGTTCAGCCTGTCGATGAGTAGGCCAAAATTCATATTGAAGGAGATGTTCTCTCCCAAGTCCCCTTTGAGGAATGCAAACACGGAGTTTCTGGAGTCATACTCCTTTGTAACAGCGCTGATGGTCTGCGTAGTGGCTAGGTTAATCCCCATGGATGCGCCGATCTTTGTGTTGGGATCATAGGTACGGAAAAACCCTGTCGAAAGCACATCTTGCATTGGGGAGGGAGCCAACCCATACGAGCTTTCAAACTCTTGCATAAGAGAGGCAAGCTCTTGCCTCTCAGAAGAGGAAAGCTTTTCCTCCTGGCCTTGCATCTCTGCAAGAAGGGCGAGGACCTTCTGTGCACTGAAAGGTCTTGCAGCAACCTGCCGTCCGATAAGGCCTCGTATCTCCGCCACATCAAGGATCCGGTATACACGGTGATCGACAGGGATGGAAGTATGAATTGCAGAAGTCAAGGGAAGAAGAGCCATGGACCCCACGATTACAAGAACCAGTACAGTTTTAAACCAAGTTTTTTTGCTCATGATGCACCCTACTTCCTTTCAACAGTTTCAAGCTGTGCTACAAACCAGTTCTGCAAAGCGGTTATCCTGCGCAAGAACGCAGAGGGAAGATCTACAGATATTCCCAATATTGAGATTTTTGGATCCCTATCCTCAATGGTAGTCAAGGCCATCAGGAGCAACCCATCCTCCAACAAGTATGTGGCCATATTGATGGATAAATTCTCTTTGGGTACGGCAGTAAAAATCCCAAACACTTTTAGGGAACTGATGTTGGTAATTTCTACAAAAATCTCACGATCACTGTTTGTATAGGTGTGCAGATAGCGGTTCCCCCCAAAAGACGAGTCCCTCTGAAAAACATAGCTCTGCTCTGTCCGTGGAAACACTGTAGCAACAGGATCGGGAAGAAGCCTGTTCAGGTCTTTCTCATCTTCCATGTAGGAAGACTTTTCGATGAGCACCTTAGGCTTGTTACCAGCCCGGTGGGAGATATACATCAGCCCTTCCTGAGTTGATATCGCCCTGATCGCATTAAAGACAGCGAGTTGCTTCTCTTTGGTGTCCATCCGCTTCAGTTTGGGGCCATAGGGTATATAGCTCACAGCAGCAATGGAAAACCCATTCTCTGCATTCTGGGCAATAAGTGAGCGCTTACTTGCCTCTGTCTTAGGAACAAACAACTGTGTAACCTGGCCTCCACCTACAGTCTCTGCATCAAGGATTTCTCCTTTCTCCAATGCTTGGTACGCAGCTCTATCCAAAAGAGGAAGGGCCTGTTCAACCTCAGAAACAGCAAAGAGGGTTCCGAGGGAAATAAAACTCACACATAGTACTACTAAAAGCTTTTTAAGCATTACTTACTCCAATTTCTAATAGGCATTTTCATTAACAAAACCTTTTAGGAATGTAAACAATACAATTTTTAGATCAAAAAGAAAACTCCAGTTGCGTATATAGTAGAGATCAAACTCAATTCTCCTCTCCAAGGAGGTATTTCCCCTCCAACCATTTACCTGTGCCCAACCAGAGATACCCGCCTTTGTACGATGGCGCATCCTATAGCCTGGAATCTCGCCATTGAACTTGGAGACAAGCTCCGGCCTCTCAGGGCGTGGGCCGACCAGGCTCATTGACCCACCGAGGACATTGAACAGCTGAGGCAGTTCGTCAAGGCTTGTCTTACGCATAAGAGAGCCAATCTTAGTGACGCGAGGATCATTTTCCTCTGTCCAGTGCTCGGTATCCTCTGGAAGGTCAGAACGCATGCTCCTGAACTTGTACATGGTAAAGACCTCTTCATTTCTGGTGATCCGCCTTTGTTTGTAGATGATCGGACCAGGAGAAGAGAGCTTGACCACCAACGTCAAAAGCAACAACAGGGGAGAGAGGACCAGGATTCCCAAGGAGGAAACGACAACATCAAACAGACGCTTGAGGATCCTCTGGAAGACCCCGATGTCAGCAGCATTCAGATGGAGCATGGGAATCCAACGGAAGTCTGAAATCTTTGTACCGATATAGGACTCAGGAAGCGAAGGCAGCAGCACAACTTTTTCATTCAACAGATCCAAACCTTGGGCAACCATTTTTTCCTGCCGCTCAAACTCAG
>Ga0209414_1000465_pt1 | contig 19230 bp, 36 predicted proteins | sample LakVidmifraction_4_FD_181154 | JGI IMG/M metagenome (GOLD analysis project Ga0209414, IMG submission 181154) | Hypersaline microbial communities from Lake Vida, Antarctica - Brine Hole Two &gt;0.2 micron (SPAdes) (version 2) | ecosystem: Environmental > Aquatic > Non-marine Saline and Alkaline >... | reverse complement strand
CTCCTGTTTGTCAGCTAATTGATTTGTTAATACTAGTATAACATCAGTCAACTCATAAGTCAAACACAAAATTATTGCATATTTAAATATAAAGATTTTTTCTAGTGGGATTATTTTATAAACTTTATATTTAAATATGGGGTTTTTCCCATATACATATATAACAGAGTCAAAAAACTAGCACGCAAAAAAAAGCCTTATTTCTAAGGCTTTTTAAGATTTTATTCTTTATCACAAACGAAAAACTGCTCCAAGTGTAACAAATTTAAATAATCTACAGTGATATAATGCTTTCTGTTGCATATGTCTTCTATAGTCAGCGATTTAGCGTTAATTCTCTCTATAATAGCACATCCCATCAAATCATAGTGAAAACCAACCAAACTACCAGATTCCATGACCTCTTTTATTGCCAATCTTCTAGAGTATCCATAATTTAAGATATTCTTTTTAAAATTAGCTAGTAATAGTTCATTTTTAAATTCTTTTTCCAATTTTATTTTCTCGCCCTCGATTATTTTTTGAAGGTCGTCTAAATTTGAAGCAAAAAAAGCGCAAGATGTTCCTTTTAAATTTTCCATTCCCTCGTTGTCAATATAGCACCCTTTAGCGTCAAACTTTACGCTATAGATACTATCTCCACAATATTTGATTTGGTGATTAATTATAATTCTCATAATAAAACCTCCTGTTTGTCAGCTAATTGATTTGTTAATACTAGTATAACATCAGTCAACTCATAAGTCAAACACAAAATTATTGCATATTTAAATATAAAGATTTTACATGTAATAAAAAAATAAGAGATATTTCTATCTCTTATTCGTTTTATCGATATTTTACTGATAAAAATAAGTTACAATTAATGAGTCACAAGATTCATTTAATTTGATATACAATCCTGAAAAATAAGAAAACCCCATGAACCCATCAAAAGGACTGTCCTCATCGCACCTCATAAATTCGTTTAAAGAGTAATATTCTCCCTTATATTTAAAACAAGGTGCAAACTCTGTATCATCGGTTACCAATGGATTATCAAAGTCCAATATTTCCCCATCGATTTCTGGTAATGATTCAATTTCTCTAAAATGATTATTCGTGACATAATTTAACATATAAAACCTCCTGTTTGTCGGCTAATTGATTTGTTAATGCTAGTATAACATTAATTGATTCATAAGTCAAACACAAAATTATTGCATATTTAAATATAAAGATTTCTGCGATTAGAGAATTATGGACTTCATATTTAAATATAGAGTTTTCTCACATACATATATAACAGAGTCAAAAAACTAGCACGCAAAAAAAGCAATAAAAAAAGAGCGTCAGCTCTCTTTTTACTACTTGTTTTTATGTTTAAAAAGGATAGAGTACAGATAAATCTGAAATTGGGTTCAATTGTTCAATCACTCTATAATTCTTTTTAAGTAAGTAGGCGTTACAATTATCAACCGAATATCTGCTAGTATAGGGAAGGTCTTTTACTCTATGTCCATTTAGTACCGTGTTTCTACCAAGTCCAATTATTTCAAGTAGTTCATATTTCCCTGTAAAATCTTGTTCAAATACCATGTCCCCAACAACAATATCTTTAGTATCTTTTTGTTTCGATATAAAGTATCTAGAGTCAATCTGCTCTGTCTCAGGTTGTCTTTCATTAATTTCAATTAACATGTCTGTTAACTCGAACTCACATTGCTCGCTCCTTCTATTGAATTCACGACCTACAATTTCCCATCCCTCTATGATATAAACTCCATTATCACAGTTATCTGTATCTAGCGTATCATAGCTATCAATACCAACCGATGCACTACCACCAAAAAAATTACCAATGACCTGTGTAAGTCTAGCCCAACCATAGCAATCTTCGCTAGGTGCTCTATAATCTTTGATTTTGCAATACTCTAGGAACGCTTCTACGCTATCTCTACCACCGTTCCAATGTAAGTAAAGTCCTATTTTTTTATCTTTTGTTGTTATAACCGCTTTATTTCCCATAATGTATACCTCCGTTTGTCAACTTGATTGATTGCTACTATTACATAATATCATACTTCTTCTCAGTTGTCAACTTTATTTTTCGTTTAAACAATTTCCACATCTTACTTCATATTTAAATATAGAATTTTCTCACATACATATATAACAGAGTTAAAAAATTAGCACGTAAAATAAGCAATAAAAAAAGAGCGTCAGCCCTCTTTTTATTACTGTAGATTAAACGAAACTGTTAAACCCTAAACACCCAATAGGCTTGCCACCTTCATCTCTAACTAGTGCACTAGGCGCTACAACATCACTTCTAAGTGCGATAGCTCCCACCATGCTAGAGACAATGTATATAGTGTTTTTAACTGGTTCTGGAAGGTCTACGACCTCACCATAAACGGTCTTAAACATCTTTATACCGCCTATGATACCATCTGCCACAACAGTAGTTGCAACCCTAGCAACGCTTCCGCTAGTTGGAAATACATGAGTATCGATATCATCTCCGACAACTTTTATAATGTGCGGTGTAAGATTGATAAAATTCATAATGACCTCCGATTGAAGCATCCCTATTCAGGTGATGTCTTACTCAACTTCTAATACTATTGTATCACATATAAATACTTAAGTCAACTCTTTTAATACATTGATGTAATAATGTATTCTATTTTCTGATGATAGTCATTTTAAAGTCTTTAAGATTGCCTACAAAAACTTTAAAAGTATTTGTGTAAACGTTGTCATCGTCATCCACAATATAGCTAAAGTGTTCTAAGACTTCTTCCATATCTACTGGATAATTCGTTTTTAACTCTATTTTTTTATCTGGTGCTAGTTCAATTGTTGTTGTTCTATTCATGATATATTACCTCCATTTTGTCTGTGTCATTAATAGTATCATCAACGCCCTATAAATTTATAAAGCGTTGTCATACTGTTAATTAAAGTATCCTTCTTTAATGTTTTTTGACTTAATTAAGTCAATAGTACTCTTTGTATCAAATTTATTTAACATCGAGATGATTACAATGTTTTTTTCTTTTGTGTCAACTAATTCTTTAATACAATAATTCCCCTCACCTGTTGGCAATATACCAAAATGCGCCTCTGCCACTTCTTCGGACTCACTTCTAAAAACCTCATTTAGTGACAACCCATTTTTTGAAGCTAAAACAATAAACATATATATACCTCCTCATAATTGCGTTGTTGTTACTGTTAATACTATTATATCGTTTACTTGATTAAATTGGAATAGGTCTTTAGTCCTATACAATAAAATGACGTTTTTTATATTTAAATATCAATCTTTTCATATGTATATAACAAAACCCAAAAATTAGCACGTAAAAAAAACCTTGTTTCTAAGGTTTTTATTCACTTTTGCAAATGAATAGCTTTTCAATTCTGATATTTGATTTATCATTTTCATCTTTATTACTATTTAACAATGTCTTATGTTCCTTAGACCATATTTCTTCAAATCCATTTGGCATATTATATTCACTTACTAAAACAATATTATTTTTTGATAAATCTTTTGCCCATTTGTAAAATTCATCATATGGAAAGTTTTTTGTAGCGTATTTTTTAGTGTTTCTATATGGAATATCACAATATATAACATATCCTTTAATTTCGTCTTTTTTTAATTCTAAAAATGATTTATTTGCAAAGTTGATATTGATTAGATTTTCTCTTTGTTTTTCAATGTTTCTAATTGCCTCATTAGACATGTCTCTAGGTGTCACTTTGTCTGCTTTCATACTTCTTGCATACCCTTCAAAATATCTAGCACCAAAAGTTGCACAGAATCCAACCAATCCAACATACCAACTAGGGTATTTTTCTTTATTGTTTCTAACTGATATGTATTCTTCTTCGGATATATGCTGAGGTAACACGTTGTTTATGTCTTGCGCATATTGAAGTAATGCAATAAGCTCTTTATGGATATCACTCCCTATGCGTTTTTTGCAGTTTATCTTATCTATCATGTTAGCTCCGCCTATAAATGGTTCTAGATAGCCCCTTGTTGATTCTGTGATATATGATTGAATAATAGGTGCTAACTCTTTTGAAAGTCTGTTCTTACTTCCTAAGTATTTCATACTACATCTCTCCCATTATGTCAGCAACCAAATCAATCTCTTTGTCTGTCCAATTTTTATAAAATGCGAGCCTAAAAACATTCAGCCATTCGCTTAATGCCTCTACATTATATTTTTCTTCAAAAAACAAACAGCCACCTTCACCAATTTCATTTTTAATTACTGATAACATTTCTATTATATTGCCTATACTTTTTCCCATGCTGTTTCCTCCTATAAAAATTAATCTGTTGTTGTTACTGTTGCCACTACTATGCCTACAATATCACATATTCCCTTAAATGTCAATAGGTTATTATAAATTCTATTCCACTAAATCTATAATTGTATTCATTGTATTCTTCACTGTCAGTACTTCTACTCTCTATCCATTTTTCTGCTGAGCTATAATTGATATATTTTCGAGCTTGCTTAACATCAGTGGTAAACATATTTGATGACTTGTGTAGAAATAACGGTTTTCCTTTTATTTTGATGATAAATAAGTGTTCTTTTCCCATTCATTGATACCTACCCTTCATTAATTAGTTGACTTGTTGACACCAGTATACCATTAATCGATGAATAAGTCAAGTACAAATTTATTGTATATTTAAATATAAAGATTTTATTGCTGTGGATGTTTCATATTTAAATATAGAGCTTTCTCACATACATATATAACAGAGCTAAAAAATTAGCACGCTATTTTCATACTTAAATATAAAGATTTTTACAGATACAAAAAAAAGCCTTATTTTCAAGGCTTTATCAATATTCAAGCGATATTGTTATAGCATAAATTCTTAATCTCTTTGATGTCTGCACTTTGTATAATTAACCGTTAGGCAATCTGTACAATATATGCAACCCGTACAATTTACGCAGTCTTTGCAATTTGTGCAACCTATGCAATCTTCGCAATTATTACAATCTTTGCAATATACGCAGTCTGTACAACCTATGCAATCTGTGCAATTTATACAATATTTACACTCTGTTAGCGATTCAGAGTGTGATATTGCTTGCTCCTCTGTGTAATATCTCGCATACCAACTATTATTATTACTATCTACCCAGTAATCTTCTATCTTTTCCATAATTTATCCTCACTTTCTTTTATATTATATTACAGTACTATCCCAAAAACATAGATGCCACGAAAATCTGCGTTTAAATTTTCTAGAGTATCTTCGCATGAATCTGGGCACTCAATACACGAAACAGCCCACCCTAAATCACTTATTAGTTGAGCAGTAAGAACTTTGCCGTTTAAATCAGTTTTATCATTATTACATGTCTCAATCACTTTGTATGTGTTCATAGTTTCCTCCTTTTTTTATTCAAATAGCTTCTTAAGTATAGCACGCTCGGCAACATTTTGTCAAATATTTTCTTTAAGTTCTCTTTCTTCACGTGCAATGCGATGAAGTTCCTCTTGCTCTTTGCAAGGATGAAAGCCCTCATCGTCCGTATAGCAAGCACACTCATCGTCGTAGATATGGTTTATGAATCTCTCTGTAAAGCTTAAATCGTTGTTTTCCATAATATTACCTCCTATAAAAATTAATCTGTTGTTGTTACTGTTGATACTAGTATACCATTAGTTGACGAATAAGTCAAACACAAAATTATTTCATATTTAAATATAAAGATTTTTACTACTGTGGAAGGGGGGTTCATATTTAAATATAGGGTTTTTTTCATATACATATATAACAGAGCTAAAATATTAGCACGTAAAAAAACTCTTAAACTATTAAATTTAAGAGTTTTTTTAACAACCAATATTATAATACTTCTATTTTAAATTTCTTACTTTTACATTTCGGACAATGACAACTATTAGTGTTGTTCATTATTGTTATTATTCTTTTAGTTTTTTTCTTATACATAAACACTTGCCCACACTGACAAGTTACACGATATTTATTTTGTAAAGATTCAATACTTTTTTGTTCTTCTGTGGGAGTATAACAACGTTCTATATTCATGTTGTACTTATTATTAACACGGTTCGTTATAATTTTCCATTTTCCTGTATGCCCAGCGTCTGGAGCTAGTGCATGACATAATTCATGTAAACAAGTGTTTAATACTTCGGCTTCGCTGTGATATTGCGATACTACCACACTAATGCCTATTTCTTTTTTATTGTAATTGCAGTAGCCAAAATTAGTTTTAGATTTAGATAATTTCCAGTGATAAGACTCTGTCATTTTATACCCTATAGCCTCTAGCATATCTATTGACTTTCTCATTATACTGTCCAGTTCATTAAAATTTAATTCCATAATTTTCTCCTATTTTCGTCAGCTAGTTATATTATTAACCATTCTTTAACTATCTATAGTATAACACGTTTAATTAATTAATGCAAGTATAAATTTATTTGATATTTAAATATAAAAAAATCATATATCAAAAAGAAAAGTCCTATTTCTAGGACTTGCTTTTTATTGTAATTAATATCTTGAAAAAATATTAAAACTAAATATAACTTGTTCAGTACTTGTTCGGCAACTTGAATCTGAATAAAAAGTTGAATAATCGCTAAAGTCGCTATTTTCACTACTTGTTGCTAAAGAGTTTGAAGCGTAATCTACAATTTTTATTTCTCCATTTTTGTCTAGCATTATATTTTTTTCATGTAAATCATTTACTGATAAGCCTGAATCTCTAATTTCTCTTTTTATATTTTTTACTTTCATTTCTACTTCTTCTACTAAAGCATAGTTGAGTTTGTTCATATGACAAAATTGTGATAATGTAGTTTCCATTTTTTCCATAATCATAAATTTTTCATTATGAGAAATATAAACTGGTTTTGCAAAATAACTAGAGATTTTTTCCCCTTTTTCATACAGTGAATTAAAAAAATCAAATTCTGTCTTATTACTACCAAAAGCAGAGTAACGTCTATTATATTTTAAAACGTATCTATCTCCTAAAGAATAAACAACTCTTGATACGCCACGTCCAATAAATTCTTCTAAATCAAAATAATCATCAGAGTTTTGTTTAATGCACTCAGTTATCTTCTTCCTTATATGTTTGTATATTTTAGCTTCTTCTTCATTCAACTCTTTTAGTAGCATGGCTAGCACCTCTTCTTTCTTCTAAATATATTAGGCATTGGTCTTTATCTTGGTAGTACATTGTGTATTCTTGTACATTATCAAGGTTGATTGTGATGACTGAGAAATATTCATCGCTTATAGAGAGTGTTATAATGATATCGTCAAACAAACGTTGATACTTTTCTATAAAAGACTCCTTAAAATAAAATAAAGCTTTTTCTGGTAAATCACTTGGCTTTTTTATAAACGAATATTCGTCGTGACGTGGAGCGTGCAATTCTTTACACATTTCCCAATACAGCTCAGAAAGCTCAGTATCATTACACCTCGTTCTATATCTCTGATGAAACCCACAATTAAAAAATCCTAAATGCGACTTACTGTTTTCGAGTCTAATTAGCTTCATAAAGCACCATCCTTTTTTTTTGCTTGTTTTCGGTTACTAAATATATTATATCACCAATAAATACAGATTGCAAGCAGAAAGTTTTTTTATATTTAAATATACAATTTTTATACACTTACTGCATAATTTTTATATTTAAATATGAATATTTATACACGTATATAACAGAAAGAATAATATACCTCTGCATTATTCTTTCTGTTATATGTTATAAATTAAATAGCTTTTAATTTGTACTCCATTCTATGAGTACCATGAATCAGAATCTTCATTAATCAAATAAGCGTAATCAACTACTTTTATCTTTTTGTATTTATTTATCATCGTGTTTTCAGAATGTAAATCTTTAATCCCAAATTTTTCTTCTAGAATGCTGACTATTTTTTGGTTTTCTTCTAAAATTTCCGTTCTGTCTTCTGAATCTCCACGATTTACATCTTCCATAGTCATTTCCATTTTTTCCATAATTAAAAATTTTCCATCCTTTGAAATAAATACGGGTTCTGCAAAATACTTTATAAAAGAATTTTTTTCCTTTTTCAACGACTGATATAAATTGTATTCCTCTCTATTGCCACCACAAAATACAGTTATATTTTTTTGATATTTTAATACATAGTCCTCATTCAGACTGAAAACATATCTGGCACAGCCACGACCAATGTAATTTGGCATGTCTCCAAGATAGTCATTGTCTTTATTTTTCACCTCTTTTACTAATGAAACGAATGATTTAGATAATCCTTCTTCAATAAAAAACTGTTTTAATTGCTCTTCTAAAACCATCTCTAAAATTTCCATCTTATAATTCCTCCATCATCTTAATCATCTCGTTTTTTTTGTTCTCGCTGATACATTTTTTAATGTGTTTTTTCCATTGTTTTGAATAGTCAAAGGGTTGTTGAATAACTACAGATTCTTTAAGTGAATTATTCATACGCTCTTTTCTTTCCACCGATATTTTATAAGCTTTAATATCGGCTTCAATTTTTTTATCACCAGTTAAATCAAGTGGTTTCCAAGGTTCTCTTTCTAACATAATTTTCTCCTCTTTTCAATAAGTCATCTCGTTTATTGCTACAAATACATAATATCATCTTTTAATATATAATGCAAGCACGAAATTATCTCATATTTAAATATAAAGATAAAACATGTGTATAACAAAAAGAGAAACCTATCTCTAGGTTTCTCTTTTTTTTATAATTTATATAGAATCTAATTCTATCCCCTTTTCTATTATAAAATCTCTGCCCTCTAGTTTTGCTATCCACTTAATAATTTCTGCGCCTCTTTTATAAACTGTTTTAGAGTCTATATTTGTTTTTTTATATACTACTCTGCCTTGCAAATCTTTGATTTGATATCCAAATTCATAAAGTACCAAAGTAAACTTGTTTTTGTCTTTAACCATAATGTATCTCCCTTCTTTGCTTGGTTGACTGTTAATACAAGTTTACCATAATAATAAGTAATTGTCAACAAGAAGAAAAGTTGATATTTAAATATAAAAATACGTGTATAACAAAAAGAGAAACCTATCTCTAGATTTCTCTTTTTAATATGATTTTTATATGAGTGTTATCAGTTAAAACAATACTAAAATCTTTTTTTATTCTTTCTTTTAAGAACGGTAATATATAGTGCTCTTCTAGTATAACTTTATATTTTCTAGGTACAAGTCTTAATAGTTCTTGTTTTGTTAAAGGTAGGTAGTTTTCTCTTACTTCCCTATTCCAATTTTCGACATAGCGATATTTCAGTAAATAATGTATAAAATTGTCTTTCCATTTAACACTTCCATATATATCTTGGAACTCTTGTAATTTGTCGTCATTTGCGTTATAAAACAAATTAACCAAATCTTGTGAACTTGTAGCTCTATCTACCACATGATTGTCTAAAACCATGTCCCTAATAACAATATAGTCAAAATTACTGTTAAAAACTCTTTCCCAAAATAACTCTATATCTTTTTTAGGAGCATAAGCATAAACCTCATGTATAACAGAAGATAAAATTAAGACTTTTTTGTCTGTGGAACGACTAATTTTTCCTAAAATATTGTCAAAGCTGGTTGTGAACGTGATATTATTATTAGTCTTGTTTTTATTAGCTAGTTTAATCATGTTTTCGCTGATGTCATAGCCATAATACTTGTAAGCAGGGAACATCTCCCCTATATAATTTAAAAGAGTTCCATCAGCACAACCATAATCTACAAAAGTCGTTGCGTCAATTTTATCAATAAAAAATATTTTGTCTAATAAAGATTTCTTCATTCCATTGTTATATGCTTGTTCGTTTAATATCTCTGTCATTTTATCCCCCTATTTTCGTCAGCAGATTAATTTATTATCACAAGTATATCATTGATTAATATATAAGTCAAGTACAAAAAAAGTCGATATTTAAATATAAAGAATACGAAGAGGCAATAAAAAAAACTACCTAGTCATCTAAGCAATTTTTTTTATTAGTTTTTTAGTTGTTGCTAAATTAAGTTTATTGTTCAATACTTTTGTAAATAAAATATAAATCACCAATTGTCGCACCGGCACATATTTTACCGTTAATTGCTACTAGGAATTCATTGTTTCTGGGTCTCTCTACTGAGGCTGATTCCATAAAATGTAGAAAATCACTTTCATCAGTAAATTCCATTGTTTTAAATTTATTATGCGAATTGATATAAGAAATTAATAACATTGCTGACCTCCTTTTAATGCTTATTTTTTGATGTTAAAAATCTTTAGTCTTTAATAAAAACTTTAACTGCTAACGCTAATACTAATAACAATAATGCCAATGGTGGAACAGTAAATAATAATATTATAAATATTACAAACCAAAACATAATTTCCTCCTTTTTGTGATAGGTTGGCTGGTTACTCTTAAATACAGTATAACACGTCCTACGTTAACAGCAATAGGACTTTAGCACTAGTTTCATCAACTCTAGTAGTAAAAAACGTACTCCTTCATTATAGAGTGATTCAATTTTAGTAATTAAAAACGTGTTCCTTCATTATAGAGTAAATTACTCTTTCTCTAATTTTAAAAAAACAGTGAAACAACTTGACTTATACAGTGTAACGTGTTACTATGTTATTAAGAACAAAAACGCAAGCGAAGGGAGAACAAATGAATCTGATACTAGAAAAATATAAAGAATATTTAATAAACAAAAAATACAGTGAGAATTCAATACATTCTTACTGTGAAGAACTAGAGAGGTATTTTCAATGGGTTAATCTTTACACTCCTTCTATAGATAGTAAAGTGTTGGAAGAAGTGAGATGGGAAGATATTGAAGATGGATATTTGCCTTGCGGTAATATTTCAAACGCAACGTATAACAAAAGACACTCTACATTAAAAGTTTTTTACGATTATCTCATTAAAAGAGAAATGTGTTCAATTAATCCTATGAATAAAATAAATAAACTTAAAATTCAAAAAAAAGAACCAATTTTCTTAACAAAAGAAGAAGTTGACGAGATATTGTTTCAAGCTAGAAATTTTCAAGGTGAGAATAGTAAAAGGAATAATTGTATTTTATTAGTTTTTTTAGAAAGTGGAATCAGACTTTCTGAATTAACAGAATTGAAGAAAACAGATTTCACCAAGAATAGAATACACGTAGAGCATGGAAAAGGAGATAAAGAAAGATTCACTTTCATATCTAATACCACACTGATTTTTTTAAAGGCTTATTGGGATAACAGAAAAGATTCTAGTCCTTATGCTTTTGTAACTGGACGTGGAGAGCCTAAAAAAATCACAGAGGACAATATCCGTAAAATAGTTATCAATTATACAAAAATGGCTAGTATCAATAAAAACATAACGCCACATAAGTTAAGACATACATTTGCCACTCATTATTATGAAAAAACAAAAGATTTAAGAAGACTGCAAATGATTTTGGGTCATGCTTCAAGTAATACAACAGATATCTATGCACACGTTGTGAATAATGCAGAAGAAGAAAATATTCAAAATGGACTGTATAACTAGTCCAAAAACAATTTTCAAAGACTATTGACTTATATTTAAAAAGATGGTATACTTATTGAGTAACGAATATATCCAGAAGGAGGTAAACATGCAAACACAAATAATGGAAGGACAACTAAAAGGATTGAAAACAATAATTGAAGAAAGTAGCGTCAAAATAAAAGAAAATAAAGAAATTGTTTCTAAAATCGATAGAAGGATTAATGATTTACATCATATATTAGAATTAGGGAGTTTTAACGCTTGCCAAGGCTATCTTATTTCAGCAGAAATTAGAGATATATTGATAGCTAAAAGAGAAGCTAAAAACAATTTAAGTATCTTGATGAGAAACATAGGAAGTCTTGAAAAGGCATTAAAAACAACAGAAAAACAAATTAAAAATGTTGAGGTTGAGCTTTCAACTCAAAAATATCATTTTAGAGAAATGACAGAAGAAAATGATAAGTCACTAATGAGTCTCATTAAAACAGAAAAAATATCGAATAAGAAACTAAGAGTAAACAACAAAAAACGGTATCACTAAGAGGGGAGTAATATGAAGAAAATATACAAAATACTGATAATTACTTTATTGGTATTTTTGTTATTGCATAAGAATATATTTGCTATGATGGAAATGCCAACCAGTTATTTACACACAACTACAGTAACAACTACTGAAAATAAAATACGCAGGAAAATTAACAATGGTTTTAAGAATCTTAGAGAAAACGTAATAGGTTATCGTAAAGTACCAATTGTCATTGAGGAAGTAGAAGAAGAAATAGAAAAAGAAGTAGTGATAATTGATAATAAAATAGATTTAACAGAAAAAGAACTGGAGATACTAACAAGAATAACAGAAGCCGAGGGAACAGGTGAGGGTTTATATGGAAAAGAACTGATAGTGCAAATTATAATTAACAGAGTTGAAAGTGAATTTTTTCAAGATAGTATAGAGGGAGTTGTATTTTCTAGGCTATCAAGCGGTTATTATGAATTCAGTCCTATTCACGATGGACGTTATAAATCGGTGAAGATAACAGAAGAAACAATAGAGGCGGTTAACAACGTTCTTAATAATGGCAGTATAACAGAGCCGACAGTAAACCGAGTGATTGATTCTATGGGGAAAAACATAACAAGTGAGGATTTTAAATCTGTATTATTTTTTCAAATGAAAAATCATGACGGGTGGATGAACAGAAACAGAAAATTAATTTTTACATATAAAAATCATAATTTTTACGAATAGGAGGGTTACTCATGCGAGAAGAATTTTTAAGTGAAGCAGAATTAAGAATGATAGAAAAAATAGACACTAACGGAGGCATACTGGGCGAATTCGATTATGTAGAGTTTGTAATACAAAAATTAACATGTGAAGAGATAATAGAAATTAGCAGTTGTTATTATGTTAGCGTCATAGATTTAATTGATACCAATATTTTAGAAAAAGAACAAGGCAATTATTATCTCAATGGGTTAAACATAGTAATAGTCGACAAAGAAAATATGTCAAAAGTATATTAAAGAGAGGTGGACAACATGGGCTATGATAATAGTTTTACAGTAGGGAAATTAGTAATCGTCACATCGATTGGAAGTAAATATTCGGGTAAAATAGGTATAATAACGCATATTAACGAGAATACTGTAACAGTTAATTTGGGCAGAAGTTTAGAAAGAGATTTTTTTAACAGAAGTCTCAAAATTTTAAACGGTATAGAAGATTATAAAGAAGTATTAAAAACAAATAGAGATTACAATGGAGAGAATATTGAATACAAAAAAGACAGTATTATTAAAGTAGAAAAATTACTAGAAAATTTCTACGATAGAGTAAACAAGGATGAAAATGATTCTAGAATAAAAAAATTGGAGCGAACTCCAAAAAATGAAGATTATACGGTTTTGACTAAAATTCTACGAATTAGAGACTCCATAGAGGAAAGCCTAGAGGGAGAAGATTATAAAAAATGCAAAATTTTAGGAGAAGAGTATAACAGACTAATTTCTACATTAGATGGTGTAAAATTAAAAGAATTGCGTAGATGTCGAATGATAAAAGACAACTTTGTCAACGACATGCTTAAATCCTATCCAATAAGTTAAAGGAGAGATTATTATGAACCGATTTAATTCTGGAGACAGTGTAATACTACATATAGACAAAGGTGCGCTTAAAAAGTACAATGGGCATAGTGGAACTATTGTAACAGAAGTGGAAGATTATATTTATATGGTACTCATAGATATGGACAATAGAACTATTAAAATACATGGGTCGTATTTAGAACCTATAGAAGATGAAAATGAATATGAATCATTTGACTTGGTAAGAATAACTAAGGGTAATCTTGCGGGGTGCGTAGGAATCGTATTAGATATTGATAACACAGGTGAATTTGCTAAAGTTGTTTTGGGCTATTTTTCAGAAGGAGAATATGAAAAAATAGATGTAGATATTAAAGTGGATGACATTGAATTATATGTGTTTCTAGAAACAACTAAGATAGTATCCTATACCATGGACAATGTCAACCCTATAACAGCAAATAATTTACAGCACCAAAATGAAGTTGAATCCCCCATGGATACAGCAGTAATTAAAAAAAATAAAACAGATGACGAGTTTATAGAGTATGTAAAAGAAATTAGGGATAGATTGGAAGAGGCTATATACGAAAAGAATTGGGATAAGTGTAAAATATTAAACGAAGAATATCAAAGACTCAATAGGGAAAAATAAAAAAAAGGAGGAATAAAGTATGTTGATTTTAATTAAAATTTTACTATATTCAGGAGTATATTTATCCGCTATATGCGGAGTGTTATTTTTAGGTCTTACTTTTTATTTTGCGAACAGTATATCTAATATAAAGGATATTTTAAAATCGCTTTGTGTAGCTATTACTTCATTTGCAATATGTGTTATTTTAGTTAGTTTATTATTATAAAGAAAAAAGTAAGAAGTATTGTGGAAAAATCAGAAAATAATAAAAATAGAAACTAATAAAACTTGCTAAACAAAGGAGGCAATAAATTATGACAAATGTAATAGAACGTAAAAAAGAAGCAATTGAGAGAATGAAAAAACTTAAATTAAATAAAAATGTGATTAGAGATTTTGAAAAAGATGTTTTATATATATCAGAGAATGGTGGGTATTTATATTACTTAGATGAGAAACAACAAAAAGCAATTGATGAGTTTGTAGCTAAACATGAACACATCACGCCATACCATGTTATACGCTCGAATACAGAGTTTGGAGAGCTTCTATCGGTACTGATAGTATCTGGCTATGAGGAAGAGTGGGAAATGGATAGAGAGGACTTAAAAGATGGTTACGTGTTCACTTATGTTATCAACTTAGACGCTCCGCATTGCTCAGAGTTTGGAAGCATAATGACTAAACCTTCAATCGGTGGACTTGTAAGAGTAGGATAAGAACTAGGTCTAAAGTCCTATATATACTAATATCTAAACGTGATATAATAAGAGAGTAGAGAAAGCAATCAATCAACTGGCAAATGGAGGTACATATTGTGAATAGTTTTAAAGTAGGGGATAGAGTGGAATGTATTGATGATTTAGAAGCTAATCTATCAAAAAGAGGTGGTCTATTAAAAAGAGGTAGTTTGTATACGGTTACTCGGTGTGGGGCTGTGTTTATAGAGGTTGATAATGATAATATCATATGGCATCCAGACAGATTTAAACTTATCACATCAGCACCACAAGAGAGTGGTTTTAAGGTTGGTGATAAGGTAGAATGTATGAATGACCGTTACGATGATTCATTTAAAGTAGGTAGGTTATATACGATTACTGACTGTGGTCCTGGGTACGTAGATGTTGATGATTGCACGATGGGTAGTTCATATGTTTCAAACAAATTCAAACTCATTACACCAAAACCACAAACAAATTTTAAAGTAGGTGATAGAGTAGAATGTATTAACAATCATTCCACTAACTCATTAAAAGTGGGTAGGTCGTATACGATTACTCAATGTGGGCGTGGGTACGTAGAGGTTGATAATTGCGCACTATGCAGTCCCGACAGATTTAAGATTATCACACCAAAACCACAAATAAGCGAATTTAAAATTGGGGATAGAGTAGAAATAGTTGACAAAATGCAAAACTATTCAACATACACGAGATTTCTTGTTGATAATAACTTATCACAAAGAATCATTGATGAATACATAGAAAATTATACAACACCTAGTAATGGCACTTTGTGTAATATATTATACACAAAAGATTCCGTTGCAGTAATTATACTAGACGATAAAAGAATAGCAATTATTGGAGAATCGGGATTAAAATTAGTACCATTTTTACATAAGAGCCTTATTGCGAAAAAGTACGGTACTAAAGTCGAACTTAGAAGCGGAGTTGTTGCTGAGGTTGTGTATCTGCAAGGGCATGCAGACGGTGCTATAGTTGGCAGGAATTCAAAAGGGCATAATTTTATTATCTCATTACAGAAGTATGATGACAAGTTAAAACATTATGGTAGTAATAAAAGTGACATTGTTTCTATTTTGTAGTAGTTCAACCAGTTGGTAGACGGAGGTCAAAATTATGAAAAAAATAGACGGCTATTGGGTAGATGAAAATAATAATAGTTGGCATGCAAAAAACTGCACAGAGGAACAGTCAGTAAAGTATTCTGAATCATTGGTAGATTGTATAAATTGCGTAGATTGTACAAGGTGTAGAGGTTGTATAGGTTGTACTAGTTGTGTAAATTGCGTATATTGTAGATATTGTACTACTTGCAAAACTTGCGCAAATTGTATAGGTTGCGTAAATTGCAAAGACTGCGCAAGTTGCGAAGGGTGTAGAGATTGCAAAAATTGCGCAATATGTGTAGATTGTAGAGATTGCCAAAGATTGAAACGGTCGTTTAGATTGTGCAGAAATGATTTTCAATAGTGGATGGGATATTGTTAAGATTTTCGAATAAGAGAGAGGGCGAAAGCCCTTTTCCATTGAAGGATATTAAAAGAAGGAGATATATATATTATGAATGAAAACCAAATATCAGCAGAGTATTACTTTTGCCTAATAGGACAAATCAACAGAGGGACGTGCACGAAACAAGTGTACCGAGTGTTGAGAAGTAACGGTAACTATCACTACTTTACGTATCATTTAGTTCTATAGGAGGTATTAAATGGGAAAATCAAACATCAGCGTTAAAGGACATAGTGGGACGTGGTATGAAATAGACAGTACACAAAGAGGTGGTAAAACATTGTTTCTCATGGAGCATGAGTTCTATGGAGACGAAGCCCCTTGTATCATCATAGACAATAATAATACATTAATCATGGAAGATGTAGTCGATGGTTTTGAAGAGTATGATGAGGCAATCGAGAACGGTAGTCCATTAATATACTAAAAACAAAGTAGGACTAAAGTCCTATATACTATTATTATTGAACGTGTTATACTTAGTATAAGTTAGTAAGACAGTAGTAAAAAAGTAACTTAATAAGATGACCGAATGGTTAAGAAAAGAGGCAATAAATGAGTAAACAAATGATTAGCAAGTTAAATAGCGTGAGGGTTAATGCTTTCGTGTTTGGCTTTGCATTTGGTGTTATAATGGCACTTACAACCTGCTCGGTAGTATTGTTTGTACAGATGTAACAAAGCATAAGATATTGCAATGACATTAGAAACAAGGGCAGTAGCCCTATGGAGGTATTACATGAGAATTAATTTTATGGAAGTCAGACTTGTAAAAGAGAAAGGTGTCAACTATAATACAATGATTCAAGTTGACAGTCCTGAATCTACAGTGAGAGCACTTAATTCATTAATGGATATGGATACACTAGCAGTTGAGAAAGTGGTTCTTGTGTGCTTAGATACTAAAAATAAAATAATGAGTATAAATCAAATATCTCAAGGGACTGTAAACTCTAGTCTTGTGAATCCTAGAGAAATATTTCAAATGGCTTTGTTGCAAGGTGCTACAAACATTATTGTGGCACATAACCATCCTAGTGGTAATCCAAAACCTAGCGGTGCAGACATAGATGTAACAAAAAGACTTGCAGAGGCTGGAAAGATATTGGGTGTAAATTTGTTAGACCATCTAATTATAGGCGATGGGAAATATACAAGTCTTAGAGAGCGAGGGTGTATTGAATAGTGAAAAATAATATTGAAAAAGACTTGACAAATAACAAAAAAGATGCTATAGTAAAGGAGGATTCTATGTTTAAAAACTACAGATTTTTTAATTGTATTACTAAGAAAAAGCGAGACGAAACAGAATTTCAACTTAGGATTAGAGGAATTAAGTACGAAAGAGCTAGAAAAGAAGGAAATATTCTGAAAATCTACGATATTTTTCAAGAGAGGGAATAGGAAATAATATGGGAAAAATACTGAAAAGAGTTTGGACAAAAGAAAGTGCTATAAGTTATTTAATGGGAACTGGAGATGACGTTATTATAACAGACAGTTCAATACGTGTCATAAAAGGCGTGAGAGGTTTAAAAGCTTGCTCCGCTATGGATTATCTAAGGAATTATTGCAACTTTAGTTAAATTTAGATTAAACAAAAAAAAGGAGAAATACTATGTTTAGTAGAGAAATGTTACAAGAGTTGGGAGTTAAAAAAGTTATTTTTAATGATAAGGCAACAATTGTTATTACAGAGTCTGGTGGAAAAGGTGTTGCAGTTTGTGGTAAAAAAGATGTATTTGAAGCCGAAGAAGGGTTCTGTAGAGCTTATTTAAGGGCATTATCGGACGAGATAGGCGTTGACAACAAGGCACTCACAAACAACATTAGTTTTATAGAAAAAAGAAAAAGTTTCGAAGTGTAAAAAAATATAGATTTATTAAATTAGTCTACTTGATAGAAAGAGAGGTTTTTTACAATGACGATAAAAGCGGCAAACGGATATAACGGAGTAATAAAAGGAGACGAATTGCACGTGATAATGGGCAAGGTTTTCTGTGCTAACGGTGGTTTCATATGTAGGACTGATAGCTTATTGTATAAAATCTTATCTGGGAAATTATTCAATCAATATTAATAAGATAATAAATATAAAAATATTGCATTATGCGGAGATTCTGAAACAAGGATTTCCGTATTCTTCAAGGAGGACAAAATATGAGAAAAACATTTTTACTAGAACAATGCTACAGACTTATAGTAGCAAATGCAGAGGAAACAGAAGAATTAAAAGAAAATAATGTATATGGAGAATATATGTTGCTACATGATAAAGGTCATGAAATATTGTTGGAAGAATTTGTAAGAAAAATAAAAAAAGAAAAGCAGTATTTCGATGTTAAAACAATTAAAACAACTTTGAGAAAAATCATTGAACAACATAATGCAATTATAAACCTTATAGACATAAAATATAATTATTTCACGAGAGACGAAAAAGCTACAGATTATGATAATGAAATATATTTTATATCAGATGGTACTATTTGTATAGCGAGAACATTAATAGAAATATTAAATAAAAACACTTATATAAAAAAATTGTAAAATTGAAAGTAAGAGGGAATAAAAATGAAAGTAAAAATTATGAGCTTTATATCTTGTGTACAATTTTCAATTTTCAGTATGTATAACAGCTACGATAAATACGCAC
>Ga0209414_1000464_pt1 | contig 19236 bp, 38 predicted proteins | sample LakVidmifraction_4_FD_181154 | JGI IMG/M metagenome (GOLD analysis project Ga0209414, IMG submission 181154) | Hypersaline microbial communities from Lake Vida, Antarctica - Brine Hole Two &gt;0.2 micron (SPAdes) (version 2) | ecosystem: Environmental > Aquatic > Non-marine Saline and Alkaline >... | reverse complement strand
GGTTTTGGCGGTAATCAGCTTCACCCCTGTATACTGTCAGGCAGGACTTTGCTAAACCGTCCAACGGTGGATTATCAGGACCAGGCGCCAAGTCCTTGCTGTTTACAAATACGAATGGAATGTGGTCAAGCGTTTGTCCCGTGTATACAGGTGGCGTAAGTACAACCCCAAGAAGGTCAACCACATTGTCCCGCACTAGAGCGGAGCCATAAACGTTACCTTCTCCAACCTTACCATCCGGACCGGTTAATGCCATTACTCGGTACTTGTCAACAGTGTCCCAAGTACCATCATTAGCCATCTCGAAACCGCTTTCATCCAACAGCACAAAGCGCAAATCTATATCTTCATCATCCTTTGAGCTATCGTCCCAATTTAATATCGCCAATTCATTGTAGAGTGCAATAACGGGTCGCACTACATCACCGTCCTTGCGTATGTCGCCCGCAATACCAAGTCGCCCAGTAATAAGCTGTCGGGCGTTAATCCTGCGCAACAGCATTTCCAAGCTCTCGCCTATTAATGTGCAGTTAGTGCGCAAGGGCTCCAGCTCTGTGGGAAGGTCTATTGTTGGCGGTTCCCTGTGCATGACACCGATAGCAGCTTCAACAGCATCTTTAAAGATGTCAGGGTATACAGCGCGATCCTTGTATGCTTCATAAGCGCTTTGGCCAAGGGTGTTTGCTAAACCATATCCGTCCTGGATTTGCCCGGAAGTTGGTTTAAGGTAAGTATCCCCCGCCTGCTTAATAGCGTCATCCCCATCATAGCTATCAATGTCTCTGCGCCACTTACTAAGCATGGCCAGGTATAACGGGTGAAGTGTTTTAACGGCCATTTTATAATCCCCTTAGAAGTGACCTGTAGTGGAACCGCTTGTGAACCGGTCGCCAACGGATAGAATAACATAACGTGCTTCATCTGCAACATGGTCTTCCGCACCCGTGTCCGCGTCGTCAGGGTCTTTAGTATCACGTGGCAGAGTTGGAACTGTTCTTATAAAACCATCTTGACAGTTTCTAAATATAAATAGCCCAGGGGATTCGCGTGGCCCCCCGTCTGGTTGTGCATTGTATATTGCGATCCGTAATTTCTCCCAGCCATTTTTCCGGCTTCCTGGTGACTTAATACTACGCGACCACGTTACACCTTTATACTCTTTTCCGTTAATAGTAACCTTCTTGGCCATGTCCTGTGCAATGCACACACCATTTTCAACATCATTAATGGAGTTGTCCGCTGGGCCGGGTTTAACGCGACCGTACATACCCATCTTAAGTTCACGCTCTACTATCCCCTTGGCGATCTGGGTTGCCAGCATACGCACGCCTGTATTCGGCACGCCGTTCCACCCATACCACTCCCCAATTCTAAACAGGTCCCCTCGCACAGTGGAACGCCACTTTCCATTAGGTAGCAGCAAGTCGTCCCCATTGCTTTCAGTCCACCAGCCAACACTGAATGGGGCGCTTGAACCCCAATCGAATGACCGGAATACCCGCCAGTCTGGTGGTATGTTAAAGGGTTCCACAACGTTGTGTTCATTTGACCACACATCGTCAAACATACCGCCGCTCGTTATGTCCCAATCGCCCCACAACCATGCCCGGCGCTTGTTAGGGTCTTTGATAGTTTCCAGCTCAAGTATATATTCAGGGGAAAGGTATATGTTCTCTTTATAGGAACCGAATAGGCGGACTTGTGTTTTGGTAACGTTCTCACGTTGCTGTGTACGAGGGTTAAACACTTCACGCGTAATCTTAACAACCTGTCCAGGAGGTGCAGCGTCAATGAACTTCTGTTTCACCCAATTGTGCCCAACGCCATAAGGGTTAGTTGTGCTAAATACAACAAGGGGAATTTCCGGAAGCACGTCCATGACCTTGGTCTTGCGGTCTTTGGGGCTGTGCAAGTTAGGAATGAATGATGTGCGGTTTAATGACATCGCCATGTCATACAAGTTACCGTTCGGGTGTTTGGTAAGCTCGTTCCATCCTATGTAGGGGAATTCGTGCCCGTGGTAGTTCCAATAATCCTGCTCGGTTTTCATTACGCGGAACCACAACTCTTCCCCCGTGGGCCACACCCATTTCAATTGGGCTGTGCTGCTTATAAACTTTGCCCCATCACCAAACAGGCGGAACCAGCGCTTGGACTTTGATATAAGGTCGTCAAGGTTCTTGTATTCGCGGTCAAAGATAACACCTCGCCAGAACTGTCCATAACCCAAACCAACAAAACGGCGGAAGAACATTAGCTGGGCGTCTGTCTTACCTGGACCCCGTGTACCCTCGTAGAGGATGTGGTTACATGGGCATGACAGTGCGAGCACCTGTGACCCGTCGAGCGGTTTCCATACGACCTCTGTGGGTTGCACTATGGTACTCATTCAACATCCTTGCACAGTGCATTGTAGGCAGCGTTATGCCCAATGACTTGTCGGGTTGTTTCGTGTGTGTCACTGCGGGAATACGTTATAAGGGTGAACGCACTGCAAGCAACTTTGGATGCGTTAGTCGCGGAGGTTTGGGTCTTTATCATCTGGCAACCCGTTAACGCTGTCATACTTGCTAACAGCAGTATCCCGAGCATCCCTTGCCTGTTTAATTGCGTCTTCCGCATTATTTAAACCCTCGATAACAGCAAGGGCCTTTCCCGCGTCTAGTAACTGCTTCCTTTCAAGGTAAGTAGCTAATGAACGGGAAAGGCCCAGCAGGGCCCGCAACAAAGCGAGCCAACCCATTAGCCCGAATCCTTGTTCTTGTTCTTGCCCACGTTGCCTGCGAGCATGTTAAGAACGTTAAGTATCGTTCGCACAACTTTGTCATCGGACTTCGTTGGGGTTATTGCAGTTATAGCAGTGGCAGCAGTTACCACAGCGGTCAGCGCTGCAAGCCACACAGGGAACGAATCGAAGAAGCTGTTAAGGGTAGCCAGGAAACCCGTTGCAGCTTCCGTGTCCATTGCAGCGTAGGCAAAGGACGTCACCCCCATTGCCATTAGTGCCATAAAGCCAAAGTAAAAACGTTTCATGTCAATTCCTTAGTTGTCGTCGGATGCGAGTATAAGGTTATGGGCAATCCTACGCGCCCAACCTTTTCCAAAACGATCCCATGTTTTAACGTGTGTCATAAAGACCAAACGTTCAGCAAGGAAACGTAATAACAGGTCGTTCAATTCTTTCGCAGCAACTAAACGACGAGTGTTAGGGCCAATGATTCCGTCTGCTTTTGCGGATGCAGCGTATTGCAGAATTCTAGTGGTATTAAACATCCCGTGATTAATAGCAGCGTCAAACATTTGGTATTGCATAGCGGGTCGGAAGGACTTCATGTTAAGTGCATCCCACCAGTCCCGCTTATAAATAGCTTTCGCTTGTTCCAGTGTTAGGCTAATAATGTCAAGGTGCGGATAGGTCATTGCTGAAAGGCCAAACTTGGTGCCTTTTAGCTCGCCAACGCCTATTTTACCTGAGGTCCAGTTTCCTCTGTCCCTATGGTTATTCTGGAATCCACCTTCGTTGCGGAACACACGCCCAAACGCTGTATCATACATCGTCATTACGCTCGTCCTCCTTTATATGCGTGTTTCTGCGTGATTCATACTGTGACATACCGGGAATCTTTCTAATAACGTATGCCTCAAACATAAAGATCGCACGTCCGCCCATATGACCGGATATTGCAACAAGCGCCCCCGTTGCATAAGTAGACAATTGCATTTCAAGGCAAATGTAAATGGTGATAATGCCTACAAACCCACTGATGGACCATTCCCCTATTAGTTCCATTAATGAAAAGCGAATTGGATGTTGTTGACGGACGCGGCTTATATAATTCACAGTTCCTCCCCAAAGAGCAAGAAGCACGAACCACAAGTACCCATAGTGCCCCTCCGCAATTCGATCTATAAAGTTCTGTATTTGATCAGGCATTATGCCTCCCTCACTTTGTAATGCTTTGCGGGTGAGCCCCCTCAGCACTGAGGATGACGCATTGCTAACTATGCGCACAATGGTATAGGGGATTCGTAACTCGCGCAAGCTACTCCTTGACAGTGTCTTTTAGTTGTGCTTGCGATTGCTGAGCCATTTCGCCCCACTTATCAGGGCTTGTTAATGCAGGAACCATCATAACCCCTCCTTTATAAGTAACCTCCGCTTCCGTTTTAACCGCTGCTTCCATACCTTCAATCTTCATAAGGTTAAATATTGCAGTAACCCGCGCCCCGTGGCTTGAACCTGGACCGTAGAAGTTAGCTTCCTTTTCCATCCATGCGCGATAACGCTTTTTACGGAGTTCTATAGCAGCTTCAGTGTCCTCACTTGCTTCAGCTTCCTGTATAAGGCGCCTTACAATACCCTCGCCCATAAACGCTGTCGCCCAGTCCTCAGCATAAGGAGCGAGGAATCCAAGCGCAATGCAGGCCCCGTAAGCGTTACGACTTTTCATGTATTCTTGCACGAAAGCACGCCGGAGGAGGATTTCTTTCTCATCCAGTGATTTTTCTATAAAGTGGTGGTTGACGCACTCAAGCGTATCAGATGGGCCCATACCCAAGTTACTCCCGTGATCCCCATAGATCAATGATAATAGTAACGTGGAGTATAGGCAACGCAACGAGGTTGAGCAAGCTTTCAATAAAGGTCTAAAACGTCTTCAACCTTCTCACAAATATATTGAACAGTATATGCAGTCAATTCATCATTGTTGAAGTCACCGTACATACCCATCGCGTCCTGAATATAAGAAGCAGCATGAACCGCTTCATGTGCAATAACAGACATTGCAATGGTTTTACTGTGTATGACCACAGTAAAGGGCATTCCATCTTTCGTATCCTGCAAGTGCTTGAACGTTGTGCGTGCTATGTATGGGTCATTCTCTCCAAATGCACCTGACGCGCCATAAGGAACCTTTGTAATAACCTCATCCCATGCGCCTATAAGGACAACAACCTTTGCACGCAATAGTGGAAGTAGAATTTTAATCCTATGCACGGGTCACCTGCTTTGTGTAATAGTTGCGGAACCATGCTTTAAAGGTGTCTACATCTACCTCCACCCTGCAAGGGCCTAAAGTGCTGTAAGGTGGAACCCCTACAGGTTGCAGCGGTAGCTCACCACACATACACACGCGCCACCCTTTGCGGTTCTGCCGGTACATTAGCACAGGGACACCACCAGTACGGGCAGCGGAGTCCACACACTGCTTCCACCATGTGTTAACGGACAATGCTTCCTGGCGTTTAACCTCAATCTCTAGCTGCAAGGGGTTTGACAGATCCGCCCCACCTACAGCACTTTGATTCTGGTTGCGCTGAAAGAGCTCGTCATTGGTTGCGTAGTTGTGCAACCCTAACTCTGAACGCACAGTTGCCACAATGCTATTCAGCATCTTCGCAACTTCACGCTCGCCTTCCTGTCCCTTGGTTCTAACGTTTATTGCCATTGGTAATTCCTACAGTAATGGTTTTTGACCGGACTCCAACGTCCAGTGGATGATTGTATTACACTGCGAGCAAACCTTCTTATTCTGTGTTCTAAGCAACACAAGGAAAGTGGAACTACATTCAGGGCACGCTTTAGTGCTAGACACACCAGTCCTTCGCTTCCATATCCGCCTAACCTTTTTCCACCATTCCATTTCCCACAACCTGCGGAGCAAGTATGAGCGAGCAACGGATGCAACGGTAAACCACACCACAAACCACAGGGCGATCTCGTTACTCATTTGCACATCGTAGGCGTAGTTAAGGGTCTTTTGTACTCCGAAGGATATAACGAAACCGAGTGCAGTGTTAGCAAACGCCTCAGCAAGGCTTGCAAGGCGGGTTTGTTTACTCATGGGACATGTCTTCCTTGAGCATTTCAATACGGCGCTGCACAGTGTCAATGACTTCATTAAGGTCTTTAATCTCGTCCTTTGCACCACGTTGCCCAGGCAGTATAAGCTTCTTTATTGCGTGCTGTGTTGCGCCACTGTGGTCAGTAACCTTAAACAGCGCACACACGCGATAGACATCAACTTCCGTTAGGTGCTTAACGTCCTTGAAATAGTGTTGGTGTTTTCTCATTTTGCTGCAATCTGTTTGGCAGCATCTACAATCGTATCCAAGGTTATCATTCTGGACTCAGGGCATCCGTTTATCCCGGTCTCAGAGTATAGGAACTCATTTGTTGCATACCCTATACACTTCAAGAAATGGTTGTGATAAAAAAGGCTGGTTGTATCGGGGGATACAAAGTCATTATCTTCGCTTACATATTTTGCCAACTGGCGTACTAAATCAAGTTCTTGAACTCTATTTAGAAAAGGGGTCAACCCGAATGCACAAAACAATTGACCAATGTAATCTCCGCTACTAAGGGAAAGGCCATTTGATGAAATACAGGTGAAAAGGTTGGTAATAAAGTGACGGAGTTGGGTCATCTGGTCGTCTGGGCAAATCATCATTCTTTCAAGAGAGATTGCAGTGAACCACTCTTTAGGAATATGGTAGAGGTGTGCGTGCTTAAAATCGGAGTGAGTAAGGATTTCGGTTCTGTAAAAACCAAGGCAATCAGGTCCAATAACTTGGTCATTTGAATATATTCTACAATGAAAGAGTCCGCTTGCACTAACTTCATCCACCATAGTAATTTCAACAACACACTTTTGTTCATTTCTTATTGCTACTAACATGTCACACCTTCAAATTAATAGGAGGGGAAAACGTGCAGCCCACCACATAGCAGACCGCACGGTTAAGCATCAAGGTTTTCCACCCTAGTCCACGGAAACCGTAACGTAACCGCTTCGCTGTGTTACGCCAACCGCTGAACCCGTAGGGCAAGCGCTTGGGCTTATTACCTTTAGCCAGCGTCGCAGATGCTTTTTTGGTTAGCGCCCTGCGCGGCCCTATCTAGGTCGCTTTCGCATAAAAGGAAGTATGTTCCAACCCTAGCTTATGTCCGCTCTATATGTATTGTCATCCCCGAAGCGGCACGGGTGTCCGGTGTCCTGACTGGTTCATCCAACATAGGAAGGGGCTAACAGCTACTCCACCGGCTGACGTTGTGTTGCGTATTACAGCATATAACCCGTTCGTATCACAACAAGGACGTGGGCAAGCCCCCGCGCCTACCTGATACGTTCTATAATGCTTTTTACAAGCTCTTTAACGAGCGTTGCGCGGGCTGTAATGCTGCTTTCCAGGGTATCCCCACTCCGCTCAAGCTCTGCGCCGATCACCCCGACAGCGTCGCTGTACAGCTCGGCAAGTAACAGATCCAGCGATTCCTCGTCGTAGCTTTCAGTGATACCCACCATAAGGTGGCCTGCAAAGCGTATTGCACAGGAGGATTCAAACTCTATAGCCACATTAGTAAACCCACGGGCGTCTGCTTTAACGATTAACCCTGTAACCCCTTCCAGCTTGCGCCCGTCCATTGTCATCTCGCACTGCATACCCTTGTCGCTTATGGTTTGGTTCGGGTACATAGGCAAGCTGAAGTCAAATTGATGCTTGTTTAACTTATCCATCACTTAACTCTCCCATAGTTATTATCGACAACGTTTGGCAATTGCAACTTCCTCATGCTTGCAATTGCTTGCTTAATACCATCATCAAAAGCGTCGTCATTGTTGAACGCCATTGCGGTAGCAACACAGGCTTCCAACTCCAGGATAGAAGCGTTGCCCTCAAAGTATTCGGACATCGCAAACTCGCGCCCTTTAGCTTTGTGGATCTCATACTTTAGGAACTTGCGCTTGTGCCTACGTTGCTTCAATTCTTCAAAGAGCTGTGCAAACGGTCTAAGCAAGTTCATTTCAACTCCACATTTTCAGCTTCTTCCCGTGTACCCTTAAAGATAACCGTTACCCGCTGCACGGTATGGGCGGAAGGTCCAGTAATCTTGAAGGTGTGAATGCGATCAATACATTCCTGCATAGTGCTCGCGGACTTAATCTTTTGGACTTTTCTTTTCATTCCTCTTCCTCTTGCTTGCGTAAGGGGCACCAGTCTGGTATCCCGTCGTCTTGAGTTGCAACCATTACAGCACCCGCCCGCGTTGCTTGCGCGACTGGTGTGTACGGAAGCTCCCTGTCTGCTTTATCACATTTGGGAACGTACATGATACTTCCAAACCCGCCCTTGTGCCCCCTGTGTGAACACTGCTGGCAGTTATCAATCCTAAGGTTTACTGACATTATCCTTGCCCCATAAGGTCGTTATAAGCTATTTGAACAAGGAGTGCAGGTTGCGAGGTTTTAACCACATTACGCAACGTCCGCTTCACCAGCTTGTCGTTCTTACCAATTGCAAGAAGGTAACGCTTCGCCATTCGTTTAATCTGTACATCCGGTTTCGGGTGCAGGTAGGACGCAATGGTCATGTGCTGTATGCAGCTCAACAAAAACGTCTCGTTCACTATAACCACCTGTCCCGCTTTGCACGCTTTCTATCCGACTTGTTTCGACGACCGTAAGGGTTCGCCTTTTCGTACAGGCAAAGTTCTTCTTTTAAATTCTCAACCTGTAGGGTGCAGTGATGGACAGCTTGTTCCAGATCCTGCAGAGCAAGCTGGAACCCTGCTTCAGCGATACGTGAACTTATCCAATTTGCACTTGCACCAACAATAAGGACGTGTTGTTCCTTTGCGTTCATTGCAATCCCCTAATGTGTAGAGCTGCACTTTTGCACATGTGCGCAGGCGTTGCAAGATAACAACAGCAACTAAACGTTCCGAACAATGGGTGTTCCATTAAGCATCGAAACCTGGACGCGGACGCCCCCTCGGGCAAGGGTAATGACACCCGTCCGGTCAACAACCTCAAACCCCTGTGCAACCTTGAAGTCTATTGCGTTGCGGAGCTTCAACTGCATACGGTTTTCCATTATGTCCTCCCCTGGCGCTCTAGCGTCATATTCCTGCGCATAGTTTCGAGCACCTTTAACGCGTGCTCGCGTTTGCTGTACTTGGTTGTTAGCCACTGCCCAGTAAATTGGACGTACCAGTTATCCTCCCACTTAAACACCTTGTCCCCGCCCCTTGGGAACGGTAGCGTGTACCCGCATTCCCGTATGCGATCGTAACAGTCCGCACAGCGACGAGCAAGCTCCTGGATGTTAGCTTGCCCGTCTATATGGTTTTCGTCTGGTCCAGGGGAGCTGTGGGCCGGCAGCGGGCTGTTATGGTTCCCGCCCCGTGCAACCATTTCCACAGCGAGGTCGTCGTGTCGCTCCTGTATAATACGCGGGTCTACCAAACCGTCAGCAACAAACCCTTTCAGCGACATACCTTTCTGTATCCATCCAACAAGCATGTGACATTCCACATGCTCCCCTCGCAAGTGCTTTCCACACATAAGCTGCACAGGTACATCCCAGATTCTCATATTATTTCCACCATTGCAAGCTCCAACCCACCTACAGCACGGGCACCACATTCGTCACACTCGTACCCTTCCGCGTCAGGTTCAACTCCGCTTTGCAGGTTGCCACAGGTGTAGCAAATCCCGTGATCTATGTACTCCTCCACCAGTGCGGACATGTCGTCATTCGCTTCGTCAAGTAGCTCGCCAAGTGTTTGCCGTGCGTCACGGGTCATTTGCATATTGTTCTCCAAGGTTATCCGGCAGGCCCATGCCCACCGGATGCTTCACTACTGTACGGGAACTTCCTTAACCGTGCAACCCGTAATGCAATTGAACTCAAACAGCAAGTTCGTTGGCGCGTTAGGTTCCGATGTTGACTCAGCAACGAACTCCTTCGTTACCGTATCGGACAATAAGGATTCCAACCCGTTAGTGTCCACCGTAGTAACTGCAAACGACACAACATAAGGTTCCAGCCTTGGGGTCAGCTCCACAGTAACCTTGGCCACATTCTCACCGGTTACAGCAGTGTACTCCGTTCCCTTGGTAAGTGGTTTCGCTACATCCACCCCGTAGTAGATACGGAACTCCTGGATCTCGGTAGCTTGCAGTGGTGTCCCGTCCGCACGGGTTTCAGGTGCAGTCCAGCTCAGGTCACTTACACCCTCCGCTGCCGTTGCAGGTAGCGCCAACAACGCGAACAATAGAATGGCAATGTATTTCATTTCACTTCTCCAGGTACGCGGGCAGGGTTGCCCGCTTGCGTATAGTAGCCCAACCCCTTACCGTATCACAACTGACGGTCAATGGGGCAGGCAGGTGTAATGTCATCAAAGGTTTTCTCACACGACCTGCAAGAGTACCCTCCGCCTATAAGCATAATAAACTCACAAGGAAGCTTCCTGCGCCACTGCATAACCTCCAGTATTGCGTCCTCGTTGCGTTGCAGAAACTTTATTTGCTCAGGTGTCATTGTTAACCCTCGCAAGGAGCTTGCAGTAATCACAGTTCTTCTCCGAGTAATGTGAGCGATTGCGCTCTTGCTGGTGCTGCACACAAAGGTGAAGGTGATGCTGGCGTGCTTTCCATTCCGCGTGCTCTTTGTCACGCCTTATAACATTAAGCAAAAACTCCAGCTCTTTCCCGTGGGTAAACACAAGGCGCACCCGTGCGAGGAAGCTCACAAATCCCCCGAAGCTTTGCGCTGGCTCGAAAGGTGAATCCCCGTATCGGTTCTGTCCTCATTTGAAAGCCGATTTTTCAGACGCTCGTGCGTGCTATTCCAGGGCTCCAAAAGACCGTAACGTTCCGTGAAATCACCGTCGAGCATCTCGTTTATCACCACACAAAACCGTTTCATCAATTCAACCTGGCCCTGGTGGAATGATTTTCTTTTTTCCTCCCGCGCATCGGCGCTGGCCGGGTGTTTGTATAGTGGGGTGTACACTCGCAAATCTTGCGGGCTTCTGTGCACAGGGTCGCCTGCGAGCTCCGTAGCCTTCCCGTTAACATCCGTGAAAACCCACGTAAACGGCTCACCCTCAAGCGCCTGGCGGCTGGCACCAATATCCAACACTGCCCGGTGCATATCCTGCATCACTGCAAGCGATGCACACTTAATGACAACCTGATGCTTTCCGTTTCCGGATTCAGAAGTTACGAGTACCTCTTTAGTGTCAATCATTTCACTGCACCCTGTTCATTAACCAATTTGGGCAGAAGCTTAACTGTATCAAGTTCCAAATGGTTTACACCATCCCAAATGGAGAGCCCAACAATGGAACCCGTTTCCTTGCGGTAGCGGGTTCCCTTTTCCGTTATCCAATAGCACTTTGTTTCACGAAGCTTAACTAGGGAACGTGAAGAGGTTCCAAACTTCGCCTGCTTTATTATACCTGCATGAGTTAGCGTTTTCATTTCACTCCCCTTGGTCCGCCCTTAAAGGTTGCTTCCACTGCACCCACCTGGAGCAGCCATTCCTCCATCGCTTGCGAGGTCTTTGGCTTCTTATACCAGATACCGCCAGCAGCTTTAAAAGGGTTAACACCCACGTCATGGCGGTCCTTTTTAATCCACACCACACCCTCGGGCGTAACCACAATCCGCATTTCCATCGTTTCGTTCCAATCCCGGGCTTGCTCACTTGCGCTGTGCAGGTTGCAGGGACGGGTGATCTGTGCTGTGTACTTTTTCATAAAGACACCTTTACTTGAAGAGTGAAATACCGAATAAGCAGCGGGCAAGGGTAACACCTGCAATGACACACAAAGAATATAAATATGCACATGACCTTTCCCCTGTAGCTGTTAACCAAAATTACGTTGTGCGCTGTCCATAAGACCCGCTTCTTTAATCATTGCACGCACTGCAATTTCCTGTGCAGCTACATCCCCTCCATGAGCTTCGATTAAGCGACCAGTGGCCCGCATACCGTATCCGTCACGGGCAGCCAGTTTGCCAAGATTCTCTGCGCGATCTGCTGTCATTTGGTTGCTCATAACCTGTACCCCGTTGGGTGTGCGTTGCTGCACTGTACAACCCACACTAGACACATCTGGGCGTAGGCGCAAGCGGTAATTCCAAATAAACTACAAATAATCCTGAATATCGTTTTCGTTCGCTTCCCGGATCTCGCAATAGCACCACGGAAAGAGGTCCCAAGCTGCCTGGGGGATGCGGGCCGCTGTGTCGGGCTCTGCTGCGACAAGCAAGTGCGGTCCGTCCTCATGTACCAGGAACACATCATTTGCCTGCAGCATGTGCTCTATCTCGTTGGTGCGAAGATCACAGATTAACCAATAGTGCTTCATTGTGTATTCCCCTCCAGCGCAACCAGTTGAACCGTTTCAGTGCATAACCAGCCCTCGTCAACCTGCTTAACGATAACAAAGCGCTCGCCTGTTGCGCCAGGGTACTTAGAGCGTAACGTGTCAATTAGGGTGCTTACTGTATCCCCTGGAAGGTTACGCTCAACCAGTGTGTGCAGCTTGCTATCATAAATTCCGTACATTGGATTCCCCTGCTTTATCCAAAAGGGTTTTGACCGTTTGCTCCAGCAACAGGAACCGCTCGTACAGCTCCGTCATTACAGTCTCCTGCTCATACTGCCCAATACCGATAGGCGTGCCACACTGGCAGCAAGACCAGCTATCAGTTATCACCTGCTCTATGGTGGGCATGTCGTTATCAGCTTCGCACGCTTCGCAATGGTGCCAGCTCATATAATCTCCGGGACCCCTTGCGGGGCTGTGTTGGTGGGTTAACCACAATTACTTCTGGATAATTACCGACAGGTTATTAAAGTCCTTCAACACAAGGTTGTTCGCTGCAACGTGTGCATCCGCTGCTTCCAGTGACTCAAAAGCGATAAGATCATTCTTGTCAGCCCAGCTGGCTGCCTGCTTACTGGTTTTGAAAGGACCGTTCTCGGTACCGTCGAATTCTACTACGAAGAAAGATAGCTTGGACATGGTATGTTCCTTTCCGTTGGGTGTTTTTAATGTCTATGGACGTACATTAGACGCATCCTTCCATGGACGCAAGCGAAATATCCATCCTTTTACAAAATAGTTTTCTGCCACTGGCCAAGCTCGGTGCTGGCGGTCGTGCGCTTGATACCTTGCTGCTCCATAACGTCCATCATTACCTTCCGCAGCTTGCGCAGCACCTTAACGTCAGTGGGCGCACCCGCTGCCTTCCACATCTCGTTTGCTAACCCGTGGATCTGGCTTTTAACGTTGCGACCAACACGGAACGGAATAAGCGTTGGAGCTACCGGTACCAGTACCCTCGCTGTGGGCCGCTGTACCGGTACTTCGAGCGCCACTTGTGCGTTTGTATTAACCACACGCAACACCTCAATAACCCTGTGCTGCCTGCCGTCTGTCCAATCCTGCACAACACCATTCGTGAGACACAGGATGTGGCGGCGTACACGTATCAGGTAAGGACCGCCAGCAAGGTTGCGAGATACGGTTTTGACCGTTTTACCACACTGACGGAACACAGCACGGGTGACATCCTCCAGCTTGAAACCTAGCTGCTCCATCACCTGTGTCGTCCACTCTTGGTTGCTACCCTTGCGATTGGCTCTACCTTGCAGTCTAAACAGCTCGTGAACTTCCTTGTAGTCCACTCCGCTTGCGATGGTGCAAGCGCGAACGGCGCAGTCGTTAGTCTCGTTCATCTCGTTGCTGATCTTCATTACCGACTGGTAGTCCATGTCCAATTCCCCGTGCTGTTTAGTAACAATATGCGCACACATTACGACCTATCAGACCCAGGCGCAACAGCTAAATTGAATTAATTTGCAGTAAATTCGGGTACAATCCGCTTACTATGAAATTTTCGGACCTTGCCATTAATAGCTACCTCCCCGGCCCCCTCCCACCAGGCTCCCCTCCCCCTCCTGGACAAGCACACCAGTCGCGTCTCCGTTTAGCACTTACAGCTGACTTTCATGCAACCCCTAACCCTAGCAACAGCACTGCTTATACACACTACTTACTATATATAAATGGTATTACATAATAATTATTTTTTAATACCCTATATAGGGGGATCCCCCATGAGCCCCCCTCCCCTCTCTCTACCCTATCTAAAATAATTAAACATACTAAGGGGGAAAAGATTGTTTTCCTACCACTTAGTTACCCTGGACTCGGGGGAGGGGTTATCTGGTAGGCCCCCTGCATATAGGGTATGCTTAATAAACACCAAACACGGAGATCTCCAATGAATACGCGATTAAACCACGGGCAAGCGACTGACGTCATTAAGAACTTAAACACACCCTACTTCAGCGCGGACTTCTACCGTATGCAGCAAGACCCCGAGGAGGGGTTTGCGTTTGCATTGCGGGACAAACCGGATCAGATATTGCGGGACGTTCTATACCATGGCAGTGACGAAGCGCTCGCACTGTTTAAATACGCCGCAGATTGTGGTTATGTGGTGGTCGTTGAACCCAACACAATCCATTCGCATTATGATATTAAGGACATTGAAGACGTTGCTGGTGCGCCTTACTTCTTTATGAGCCACATTGCAATGCAAATTGCATTCCCCGACCGTTACTTTGAACACTTTGGCGGTGAGCACGTTTGGAACTACAGCGACCCTCGTATGCGTGAGCTGTTAACCCTGTGTATAGATTGCATGTCCCAAACTAATAGACCCTCGGATTGGAAAGGTAATCACGAAGCAGTAAGCACAGCTCCAAAAGTCGGGCGCCCTAAAAAGGTGGCAGCTGAGCCAAAAGAAACCAACAGCGGTCACAGCAAGTGGGTGGAAGCGTGCAAGCAACACAACGACAACATGAAGACCTTATGGTCAGCGTTCTTATCAATCTGCAGTGAGCGGGCACAGGTACGGGAGCAGGTGGAGCAATGGAAAGCGAATGAACTTGCGCTTGCTAACCAGCGGATCACTGAGGTGACTGGCATTGCGGACAAAGAGCTGTCCCAATGGGTGGAAAAGGTTAAGGCAGCGCAAGCAGATCACCTTGAAGCAAAGCGTCAACGCAAACCGGTTCGCAAAGACTTTGTATAGTTGCGATAAACCAACGGTTCGCGCTATAGTGCTCACCTACCTAAAGCATACCCTCCTATCCAACAAAGGAAAGCAAGATGCCCGATATACAAACTACACAGGAGCGGTTTGACGACCTGTATATTACCAGCTCTGAAATCCAGCGTTTATTAAAGGTTGACCGGTCAGCAATACTATCAGCAAGGCGCCGCGGAATGTTGCCCGATGCTGTAATGGTGCGCGGCGTGCGTGCGTACATTTGGGAGCGTAAACATGTGGCACCCTTTCTTGCCGCTTGGAAGATTTGCCTTGCGTCACGGAGAGGGGAGCTTGCATGACCTCACTGGTTGGCGCAGATTTGTGGCGCTTGCCTGTCGAGATGCAACAGCGGGCTCAGTGGTGTTTAGCTGGTCCTGACAAAGCACCTTACCTCGCAGGCAACAGCGGGTTATATAGAGCCAGTCCTATTGCAGGTCCTTGGCTTAACTTTGAAACCGCTTGCACGTATGCCAAGGAACACGGCGTAGGCGTTGGATACATTATAACGGAGGATGATCCTTACACCTGCATAGACATGGACGTTAAGGATGTTGAAAGCAGGGACCCACAGGGGCAACCCTATTCCAAAGAGCTTTTAACCACAACAACACAGCTCAACTTCTATTCCGGTATTGTGCAGTTCGCTGAGTCCTACGCCGAGTTCAGCACCAGTGGCAAGGGTCTCCATGTATGGGTTCAAGGTAGCGTAGGAGCAGGCAGGCGCGGCAAGGGTATTGAGGTTTACTCACGTGAGCGCTTTATGGTCTGTACGGGGCGACCTGTGTCGCTTGTGGATTATCATGTGTTGAACGGGGTTGCAATACCTACCGCACGGGAGGCGCGTCAGTTACCCATTGCAAACGGGGACATGATACTGCAGAACCTTACACGGGAGCTCGGTGTTGCAGGTGCAGCGGTTACGCTTGGCGAGGTTGAACCGGACTACACGGATGAGAAGTTATGGGAGATCGCGTTAAACGCTTCCAACAAGGATAAGTTCATAAGCTTGTGCAAAGGTGCATGGCAACAGTTTAACTTCCCAAGCCAATCCGAAGCAGACCTCGCATTGATGTCAATGCTCACCTTTTACAGCAAGAGCAACGCACAGTGTAGACGCATATTCCGCCAGACAGCATTAGGGGAGCGGGAGAAAGCTGTACGCGACGACAGGTACCTTGACAGGACGTTGCAGATAATAAGGGGACGGCAGGAAAAGGAAGCTTCCAGCACTGCACACGGGGAAGCGGTAGCGCTTGCACTACTAAGCAATGCAAAGATAGATGGCAACGAATCTTCGCTCAAGGACAGCCCGACAGTGAAGAACATGGTGCAAAGCATTGACCAGACGCAACATAGCAAGGGTAAACCCAACGTCGTTGACTTTAAACCTCCCGAGGTTGACGGGTTGGACTGGCCCCCTGGGCTAACAGGTGCCATTGCTGGTTTCATTTATCAAAGCGCACCACGACCGGTGAAAGAGGTTGCTATTGTTGCAGCGCTTGGTCTTATGGCTGGGATGACGGGTAAGGCGTACAACGTGGGCCAGACGGGTCTTAATCTTTACATAATACTTATCGCCCGCTCTGCTATTGGGAAGGAAGCAATGCACAGCGGTATCGGGCACCTGTTAAGGAGTGCGTGTGGTCAGATTATATCCCCCTTTGTTAACTTTACGGATTACGCTTCTGGACCTGCACTTACTAAAGGTACAGGGGAGCAATCGTCTTTCGTTAACGTCATGGGCGAGTGGGGTCGCAAGATGTCCCGCATGGCAGACGACCACAGGGACGGGCCTATGCAACAGTTGCGCACGGTTATGACTAACCTATACCAGAAGTCAGGCGCCGCGTCTGTGGTGGGCGGTATAAGCTACTCCAACAAAGAACAGAACGTTGCAGCGGTCAACGCTATTGCATACAGCATGATCGGTGAAACGACACCTGGAACCTTTTATAATGCGTTAACACCTGCAATGATGGAAGACGGTTTCCTATCCCGATTTAATATCATAGAATACTTAGGGGAACGACCTGCGGAGAACAAAGAACAACTGATGGAAGTCCCCTTGGAAATTAGCAACACCCTAATGGGCATCGCGTCACATGCAATGGGCATCATTACCAGCCCCGGAGCAAGCTGCATACAAATACGGTTTGACCCTGAACCGAAGAACATGCTGGACGAGTTTAACCTGTATTGTGACGGTCGTATAAGGGAAGCTGGCGGGAATGAAAGCATTAGGCAAATCTGGAACCGTGCGCACCTTAAAGCGTTAAGGGTATCCGGTGTCCTGGCTGCATCAGATAACCACATTTCGCCCACCATTAATAAGATCCATGCAACGTGGGCAATTAACCTTATTATAAAGGAAGCTGAATCATTGCTTGCTAAAGTAGAGGGTGGCGACGTTGGGGTTGATGACAGTTCCAGGTTCCTCAAGTTGGTAAGCATCTTCAGTGACTTTATAAAAGGAAAGGTTGCTGTTAGTTATAAGATAGACCCTCGTATGGTTGCGGATGGTATTGTTACGCGAGGGTATCTTGGCAAGAGAACTCAGCAAGTGCAGTGCTTTGTCAACTACCGTATGGGTTCAACAATGGCTTTGGATCATACCTTAAAAACGGCAATCGACAGCGGTAACATTATGGAGGTCAACAAGGATAAGGCTGTCGAACTGTACGGTTATCACGGTCGCTGCTTCCGTATCCTAAACGTAGACAAATAATCAGAAGTTTACGTTTGCATACAGGTGAAGCGTGTAGTACAGTTGCTTCCGTAGTAAACACATTAACACGTTAGAGGGTTTGATTATGATGTCACACACGGATCTGGTTCGCGCACTGGTTAAACCAGGAGCTGATATCGTTGCACAAATGACAGCTGAAACTGCGCACGTCCTGCACATGGCGGTCGGTATAAGCGGGGAGGTTTCCGAGCTGGTACTTGCTGACCAATTTCAGGACGACCAAAACAGAGTTGAAGAGCTTGGTGATATTGAGTTCTATTTCGAAGGGTTGCGCCAATGTTGCTCTGCACAGCTTATCCACCCAGTTCAGAAATCAATATCCACAACTGGCAAGGCGTTGACATATTTGGTTATTACTTCCGGTCAAGTGTTAGACCTTGTGAAGAAAATTGTTGTATACAACAACCCTGCCTTGGATCACATTCTTGAATCCCACCTGCTAGAACTTCGAAACGCTTTGGACGCCTATTACAGGGCATCCGGTATACATAAGCGTGACGCAATTACAAACAACATCAGCAAGCTGAGCAAACGGTACAGCAAGCTGACCTATTCGGATCTCGATGCGCGTTTACGTGCTGACAAGGAATAACCATGCCACAAATAGAAGATGAAATTGCTGTAGCGCTTGCAGCACTTGCACAGAAGCGCCTGGATAAGCGAGTTGAAGAGGTAAGCCGACAAGAAATCCTAAACGTTGCGCTCTTCCGTATTGTTAACCAGCAAGGCGGCTCTGTAACGCTACCTTTTGACGTTGTAAACGCGGACGGTATGGGTGGCATAGGGGTTGAAGTAAACCCTGCTACAAAGACGGTGACGTTCTCTACGGTAACTGCGGAACAAGCAGAGGCTATGCAGGAATCCGAAACCACTGAAAAGCACTGAGGCACAATGCAATGACTGAAGTTCCGGAGAACACCTTTACAAAGGATGATCTTGCAAAGTGGTATGAAATGAACGATAACCTCAAAGCACTAAGAGGGTCTGAAATGGTACTGCGCAAAAAGATCTTTGGCGCTGCATTCCCTGACCCTAAAGAGGGAACCAACAGTTACGCGATGGAAGACGGTTACGTCCTAAAAGGGAAGCACAGCTTAACACGTGAAATTGATCCTGGTGCATTTGGTGCTATTAAGGATATGATGCGCGAAGCGGGTGTAAACCCTGACGAGCTTGTGCAGTACAAGCCCAGCCTTGTTCTTAAGAAGTACCGTGAGCTGGGCGAGGATAACAAACACTTGTTTGAGCAGTGTCTAATTATTAAACCGGGCTCGCCCAGTTTGGAAATTGTACTACCTGCAAAAAACAGGAAGGCATAACATGAGAGTAACCATAATTGCAGACGCTTCCCACTGTCCCGATACAGGGAAAGCGGGTTATGGTTTTTGGATTGCGTGTGGTCGGGGCAAGCGTGGCGGGGACGGTATTATGCGGGTTGATGCTGTCAATAGTATTGCAGCAGAAATGATGGCGCTTAATAACGCACTTCACGTCGCACGCAAAGTTGGATTAATTGAAGAAGGGGATGAGCTATTACTGCAAACGGACTGTCAAGCTGCAATT
>Ga0209414_1000463_pt1 | contig 19242 bp, 14 predicted proteins | sample LakVidmifraction_4_FD_181154 | JGI IMG/M metagenome (GOLD analysis project Ga0209414, IMG submission 181154) | Hypersaline microbial communities from Lake Vida, Antarctica - Brine Hole Two &gt;0.2 micron (SPAdes) (version 2) | ecosystem: Environmental > Aquatic > Non-marine Saline and Alkaline >... | reverse complement strand
CTTGTTCTTCAACGATGATCCACAAAAAACAGGCATAAACTGGTTAGAAACAACTAAACGCCTGATACCAGCCTTTAAAATATCAACAGGTACATCAGACGTTTCCAAATAAATATTACAAATTTCATCATCAAGCTCAGCCAAATTCTCAAGAAGTTCCATACGTGCAAGACCTGCCGCATCAACTAAATTATCTGCAACCTCACTTAACTCAATCTCCTTACCTTTCGATGCATCACAAAATCTTATTGCCTTCATCTCAATCAAGTCAATAACACCTTCAAACTTATCTTCCTTACCAATAGGTATCTGCACAGGTAACGCATTAGATCTCAGCTTAGTTCTAATCTCTGAAACAACTGAGGAAAAATCTGCACCAAGACGATCCATCTTGTTGACGAATACAATCCTAGGTACATTATATTTATCAGCCTGAAACCAAACCGTCTCAGACTGAGGTTGAACTCCTCCAACCCCACAGAAAACTCCAACCGCTCCATCAAGCACTCTCAACGAACGCTCAACTTCAACAGTAAAATCCACATGCCCCGGAGTATCGATAATATTGACTTGATGACCTGTCCAGAAACAAGTAGTAGCAGCACTGGTAATAGTGATGCCACGTTCCTTCTCCTGAATCATCCAATCCATAACAGCAGTTCCCTCATGTACTTCTCCGATCTTATGCACATTACCTGCATAAAATAGCATACGCTCAGTCGTTGTCGTTTTACCGGCATCGATATGTGCAATAATTCCAATGTTTCTCACATCTTTAATTGCCGTTGTACGCCCTACTGAGGGTTTATTAGATTTTTTCTTCGAACTAACTGTCATTATCATTTTCTCCGACATGCAATCTTCATCACACTCACATCAGCTTTTATTCGTACGTACGGGCGACACGCATGTCGCCCCCACAGCACCCATCATCTAATGCAATCGGGTTTCTCTTTAAATTCTCTTCTTAAAACTTTGTACGGGCGACATTCTTGTCGCCCCTTAAAAAAATTTGACTTCGCCTTATCGTGCCGTCACGCAGTGACTACCATGCGTAATGAGCAAAAGCCTTATTAGCTTGAGCCGCTCTATGCATTTCTTCTTTCTTTCTAACACAATTACCTTGCTCACTATAAGCATCCAAAAGCTCAGCAGCAATAGCCTTTCTCATTGGCATACCGCGACGACCCTTTGAAGAGCTAACCAACCATCTTAGAGCCAACGCCAACTGACGATCACCCTTGATTTCTGTTGGAACCTGATAAGTAGCACCACCAACTCGGCGAGACTTAACCTCAACCCTTGGTTTAATATTCTCGATAGCTTTCAGCAATGACTCTAGTGGATCTCCACCAATCTTTGCTTCCATCTCACCAAGTGCTCCATAAACAATCTTTTCTGCAATAGTTTTCTTACCATCTAACATAACATAGTTAATAAGCTTAGTTACCAACTCACTATTATACTTTGGATCAGGAGTCAATCCCCTTTTCTCTGCTTTATGTCTTCTTGCCATTTTAAAATTCTCCGTGTCTTTATCTTCTAGTTACTATATAACCATTAACAATTTACGATTAACCATTTACCATTAACCATTTACCATTAACCATTATTTATTTTCGCTTAACACCATATTTCGAGCGACCCTGTTTTCTACCGTCAACACCAAGAGCATCCAGTGTACCCCTTACAATGTGATAACGCACACCAGGCAAGTCCTTTACACGACCGCCTCTAACTAGAACAACACTATGTTCCTGCAAATTATGTCCTTCACCGGGAATATATGCATTAACTTCATATCCTGAAGTCAAACGAACCCTTGCAACTTTACGCAAAGCTGAGTTCGGTTTCTTAGGCGTCTTTGTCATAACTGCAAGACAAACACCACGACGTTGTGGACAGCTCTTTAAAGCCTTAGATTTGCTTACCTTTTTCTTACTTTGACGACCTTTTCGTACCAATTGATTAATTGTTGGCATAATATTTTCGCTTTCCTTTAATTATATGGACCATCCATATTATTTACTCCCAAAAGCAGTCGGATTAGTTCACATATCGTTATATATGAACACCTTATCGAACCACTAGGGTCAGCTTCTTGCGAACCTGCAACACACAGATTCTTTACACAAAAGCACGTATAATATCAACTTGCCAATTAAAAATCAACTACTTTCTTCCAAAATCTCCACTTTTTTTCTTAATCATCATTTTTTCCGTCCGGGCGGCATTCTTGCCGCCCTTCTTTTTTCTGGGAACGCCGAGCTCCAGCTCGGCATCATTCATCCCCCGTACGGGCGGCATTCTTGCCGCCCCTTCTCTTCCTCTTGCAAAGATTATTTTTTGAACTCCTCCTTTTCCAATTCCTTATAGGATTGAAACAGCTTTTCTTCAATTAGCTTCCAGTCTGCATTTTCTTTTCCAGCATCCCGTATTGCTGCGGCATCCGCCCTAAGCTGTCCCGCATTTACAAATGCATCGGACTCGTATCCATAAAGAACCACGTATAGCTCTATTATCCCTTCACCAACTTGTTTTGTGGAATTTTGTTTAGGAGTCCATCGTGTCCATCACGTCCGTCGCGTCCATCAAAGCCTTTAGGCGAAGCATGGCTTAACGCTTCTCCTCCGACCAACCATCAACGATTCGCGACTAACAATTTCCTGACTTTTTCGCATTTTCGAATTTCCGCATTTTCGCATTTGCAACTCTTCCTGACATTTTCGAATTTCCACATTTCGAATTTATTCTAACTCCCAATTGTCAGAAGATTTATATAAGCATCTACCATTGCTGGTCCCCAGAACATAAAAATCAAAACTGCCGCAGCAAGAAATGGTCCAAAAGGTATACGGCTCTGCAACTCTTTTTTCTTCATAATAATGCAACCTATTCCAAAAAAGGAACCTAAGAAAGAAGCACAAATCAACACAAAGAGTATAGATGAGAAGCCAAAGAAAGCACCAATTGCACCCATAAGTTTTACATCGCCAAACCCCATTGCCTCTTTTTTGAATATTATTCTGCCGAAGATAGCAACCAGCCAAAGCGAACCAAATCCAATAGCTGCAGCACCTAGTGATGTTAAGAACGAGTTCAGATGACTTGCTGTCCGGTGAAGCTCAGGAAAGAGCGCACTGCAAATCAGTCCAAGAACAATCCCACCTAAAGTAACTCTATCAGGCAGTATATAATGGTCAATATCAATAAATGACCCCATTACAAGTCCGAAGACTACAATCCAATAACAGAATACCTGAGCAATACTAAATGCAGGCGACATGCCAAAAGATGGTCCATGTCCTAAAATTGGCAACTTCAGCCAAACCATTAAAAACAGAAGTGCAGTCAGAAGTTCCACTCCAAAATATCTAGGAGAAATTGAAGTTTTACAGTACTTGCATTTTCCACCTAGCATAATATAACTCACCAGTGGTATATTGCAATAGCCTGGAATTGGTGTTTTACACTTTGGACAGAAAGACCGTGGTTTAACAACTGATAGCTCTTCAGGTATACGATATATGCACACATTCAGAAAACTGCCCCAACTTGCTCCAAACAAGAAGACTATAAAACAAAAGTAGTAATACATAATATCAAAATAGGTCATTTATACAAGTTCCTTAACGTGCCGGAGGCACTGTTTAATCGCAACAAGTTGCTGTTGAATGGAGCAGAGCTCCGTTTAATGAGGCTTTGCCTCGTCTAGTCGCAACAATACGGGCAACTCATTTTTCAAGAGTGCAGCCCATTCAGTCCATATTGTCCATCAACGTCCATCATGTCCATGTCTTTTTTCCCCAGACTTTTGCATCATTCATCAGGTGAAGCCTTAATCTTGCAAAAGAAAGGGCTAAAAGCCCGTAATAACTTAGCCTAGGGCAACGCCCTAGGTTTATTAATAAAAAAAGAAGCTTCTTCCACCCCACGGAGTGTCTTATTTTCCATTCATCATTGGATGTTGAACGTTCGACGTTCGACGTTCTTTCCATCTTTCCTCATTCCTCCCAAATTTCGTATTTCCACATTTACGAATTTTGCATTTCTTATCATACCTGCGGAGCTTTTCCGACCCACGAAGTGAACTATTTACTATTTACTATCAACCATTTACGCACCTATATTACCTTCCCCCGTTTGATCCAAAGTACTCCTGCCCTGTTTAGGGGAGGTGGCATGCGCAGCGTGACGGAGGGGTAATCCTGCTATTTTCGCATTTTCGCATTTTCGCATTTACTAATTTACCCATTTAAAATCATTCCTGCCCACGGAGTGAACCATTTACCATTTACTATAAACCATTTACGCATCTATATTACCTTCCCCCGTTTGATCCAAAGTACTCCTGCCCTGTTTAGGGGAGGTGGCATGCGCAGCGTGACGGAGGGGTAATCCTGCTATTTTCGTATTTTCGCATTTTCGCATTTAAAATCATTCCTACCCACAGAGTGAACTATTTACCATTAACCATTAACAATTATTTAGTCCAGTTTGTGTTCTTCGCGCCAGTCGCCTTCTTCTTTCCATTCTGGTTGTTCATCTTTGAACAACAGATATGACTCTAGCACAAGGCAGTCCATTTCGGTTCTCATAAAGCAGCGATAGGCATCTTCGGGTGTCGCCACAATTGGCTCACCACGAACATTAAAGGAAGTATTAATAATGATACCATACCCTGTTCTATCATCAAAAGCCTTTATAATATCATAATAGCCCTTGTTTGACTTCTCTGACACAGATTGTATACGAGCAGAGTAGTCAACATGAGTAATTGCAGGTATATCTGAACGAGGTAAGTTCACGCGCTTGAGCATGTCATAATCATCAACTGGTGCATTGTCCATTTCAATACAGCGCTCTTTCTTTACAGGTGCAACTAAAAGCATATATGGCGACTCTTTGTCTATTTCAAAATAATCAGAAATCTTCTCTGCAAGACAACTTGGAGCAAACGGTCTAAATGATTCTCTATATTTAATCTTTAAATTCATAATAGACTGCATCTTAGGTGAACGAGCATCGCCAATAATAGATCTTCCACCAAGAGCTCTAGGACCAAATTCCATCCTGCCTTGACAAAGCCCAACCACCTTGTCTGAATCAAGAATTTCTGCAATCTTTTCTGCCCAAGCTTTTCCTTCAAATTTATGTGCTGTATATCCTTTAGCCTTAATAAATGCCTCAATCTCTTCATTAGAGAATTTTGGCCCAAGATAAGACCCTTCCATCTGATCATTAACATTATCAGAAGTTCTGGGATTTCCTTGTACTTGATGCCACACAAACATTGCAGCACCCAAAGCACCACCTGCATCGCCAGCAGCTGGTTGTATCCAGATGTTCTCAAATGGTCCGTCTGCAAGAAGTTTTCCGTTTGCAACACAGTTCAATGCCACACCTCCAGCCAGACATAAATATTTTTCGCCCGTTTTCTTGTGCAAGTAAACAGCCATTTTCATAATAATCTCTTCTGTAACAACCTGAATAGATTTTGCAATATCCATTTCACGTTTGGTGATGCGTGACTCAGCCTCTCTAGCAGGTCCGCCAAATAATGCTGCAAACTTATCATTTGTCATTGTCAAGCCATCCACAAATGAAAAGTAACTCATATCCATGCGGAATGAACCATCTTCTTTTATATCAAGAAGTTTGTCTTTTATTAAATCAGCATAAACTGGTTCACCATAAGGAGCTAATCCCATAAGTTTATACTCACCTGAATTAACTCTAAAACCTGTAAAATATGTGAAAGCTGAATATAAAAGCCCGAGGGAATGAGGAAAACGCATTTCGCTGAATAGCTCAATCTTGTTACCTTTACCTTGCCCCAATGTACATGATGCCCATTCGCCAACCCCATCTAAAGTAAGAATTGCTGCCGACTCATATGGTGAGGGGAAAAATGCACTCGCGGCATGAGATTCATGATGCTCAGTGAACATAAGTTCTTTTGCCATTGAAAATCCCAATTTATGTAGCTGTTTTTCAATCTGATATGGAATCCATAACTTCTGTTTCAACCAGATTGGCATAGCCATCATAAACTGTCTGATTCCTTTTGGAGCAACAGCAAAGTATGATTTCAAAATTCTTTCAAACTTTGCAATTGGCTTATCATAAAAGACCAATACATCAATTTCATCTTTACCAACACCACCCTCTGCCAAACAGTACTTAACTGCATTAACTGGAAAACGAGGATCGTGTTTCCTTCGTGAAAACCGTTCTTCCTGTGCAGCTGCAACAATCTTGCCATCCTGAACAAGAACTGCCCCTGAGTCGTGATAAAATGCACTAATTCCAAGTATATTCATAAATTATCCCTATCTTAAAATTGGGTACTGTCAAAAGTTTTATACTTCTTTCAGCCCTATTTTGTTCTAAATCAATGGGATACAGACTATTTTGTCTTATCCCTACATTTTTTCTTTCATTTCGGTCATCGGGGACGATGACCCTCCCTGTTGAAACTGCAATTCAAACATTAACCTGCAAAATTCATGTGGGAGGGACGCCGTCTCTGGCGTCCGCATTAGAAAATTTTTAATTTTCTTTTCTGTCATCTTTTTTCATACAACTTTTGACAGCACCTAAAATTGGTTCTTGTAATATTCAGGTTTGGTATGTCTGGTGTAAGGAGTAAAATAAGATTCTGCATCCTTATCATACTTTCTTTCCAGAGGATCCTTCTTGCTGAGAAGCAATATCAATCGACCGGGCACAAAACAGATAAAGAAAAATGGTAGCAGTAAAGCCCAGGTAATAATTCCACCAACCAGTTTGCCAAGAAATGCACCAAAAGCTTCTATTGCTTTAAACACCCTGGGAAGAGCCAACCCGCTGATAAAAACCACCCATGCCAAGGCAAAAACAATGTATGACATTATCTCTTTATGAAATTTTAAATAGAGCAATGCTCCAATACACACCATCACTGCAAACTGTATTAATGCTGGTTTAACATTTGCATTTTTAATATCTTCTACACTTTCGTCCATCCATGGCCAAACCGCTTTTGAGACTTCGCTTTGCTTAAAATCACCCATATCTTTTCCTTAATCACTTTTGTGTTTCGGCTCGCTGAGCCGACACTACAGCTGTTATCCTCACGCAATGTAGAGTCCGCTCTGTGAGCGGAAAACATATTTGTTAATTCTTTATATTCCGTTCAACTTACCAGTTTCCGGCAACCCACCGACAATTGGTTTTAAATAATTAATAAATTCCGGCGTAACATCATGACCGTTCTCTGCAATAAATTCTGCTGCCATATGCTTTGTCTCTTTTGCAACATTTTTCAGTGGAACTAACACATACTCAATCTGGTATTCATCAGAATCAACTCGTTTAATTGCAATAGAACCACTCTCAGCAGTTAACGAAGCTTTAACAGCTTCCTTTCCAACCTGACGAGCTTCAATAACATCATTCTCAGAAACACAGCCAACAAACGAGCGTTGAAGATAACCAAAAGTATCCGCTCTAACTCTTGAAATATCAGTTTTTTCCTTCAACTCTGCAACAAGAATATCCCCTAACGCTCCCGTTCCGCTAAGCTGCAGATTTCCATGCGAATCAACTTCATTCATAAGCTTTGCTACAATTGGAGTGCCATTCTCATCGGCAATGCCCTCAGATACTGCAACAACACAACGCCCCAGCTCATCAACAATCTTCTGTACATCTTCAACAAACCTATCTGTTGAAAAAGGAACTTCCGGCAGATATATCAAATGTGGACCATCTCCTGGGAAAACTCTTGCCAATGCCGATGCACCAGTTAAAAATCCAGCATGACGCCCCATGATTACATCAATCTTAACTCCGCCTAAAGCTCGATTATCAAGGTTGTCACCCATCACAGCACTAGCAACAAACTTTGCTGCTGAACCAAACCCTGGAGTATGATCATTCTCTAGTAAATCATTATCAATTGTCTTTGGAATATGAAAAGACCTTAAATCATAATCTACATCTTGAGCTTCTTCATTGATTATATAAACTGTTTCCGCTGAATCATTGCCTCCAATATAATAAAAATAATGAACATCATGCTTTTTCAAAATATCAAAAATTTTCCCGCAATCATCTTTTGTGGGTTTCATACGAACAGATCCAAGAGCTGACGATGGAGTTTTGGCAACCTTTTCAAGATTCTCATCACTCTCCAAACGCAAATCAACAAAATTCTCTTCTAAAATTCCTTTAATTCCATGCAGTGATCCAAAAATTTTATCGATATGATGATGCTTCTTTGCTTCAAGTAAAGCCCCAACAAGACTTTGGTTGATAACCATTGTGGGGCCACCACTCTGCGCAATAACCATATTACCTTTAATATTTGTCATAATTTCTCCAAAAGATAGTAAAAATTCACTTAATATAACTAATTCTACTCGCTATATGTATTATCTTGAGAATTATATTGATTTTGAGAAATAAAGTCAATTGTAATAAAACAAAACTCACTCCTTCCTTGTTTTTATGGTTGAGACCACTTTGTGAGAACGAGGACGATTTTAAAGAAATTGAAAAGGGAAAATATTGGAATACCTCCGGCTGTATTTGGGTAACGCAACGATCTTCGTTGCAAGTGCTAACAAACTAGCAGGTTATGCTACCTAAAGATTTGCAGATCAATATTGTCTTGTAGGAATGGGGGCGACGAGGTCCTCATCGTCATAAATTGGGAGGGATGCCGTCTCGGCGTCCGAATTAATGGGCGAAGCCCATTCATCAGCCGAAGGCGATTCAACGGCCGAAGGCCATTCCCCTGCAACGCAGTTGCTGTTCCACAGGAGCTTTGCTCCGATTAAACGGTGCCTCTGGCACCATTCACTATTTTGCATATTCCAAACAACGTTTCTCGCGGATAACAACCACGCGAATTTGGCCTGGATACTTCAATTCAGCTTCAATACGATTACTTATATTTCTTGCAAGGGTCATAGCCTGTGAATCATTAATCTCTTCAGGATCAACAATAATTCTAATTTCACGCCCTGCCTGTATTGCATAAGCAGTCTGAACCCCAGGAAAATCATATGAGATTGCTTCAAGTTTTTCCAGACGTTTAACATAGAAGTCTGTACTTTCAGATCTTGCTCCAGGACGAGAACTCGAAATTGCGTCTGCTGCTGAGGCCAAAACGGCATAAAGCGTCTTTGCTTCAACATCATTATGATGAGCAGCAACGGCATTGACAACATCGTCAGATTCGCCAAATTTCTTAAGAAGATCTGCACCAATAATAGCATGTCCACCCTCAACTTCATGGTCAACGGCTTTACCAATGTCATGAAACAGACCAATTCGTTTGGCAATTGTTGGATCCAAACCTAGTTCTCCAGCCATTACCCCCATTAAGCCTGCAACTTCAATAGAGTGTTGCAGAACATTCTGTGTATAACTGGTTCTAAACTTAAGACGCCCAATATATGTAAGAATTTCTGGTTCAATATCGGGTTGAGCACACATATAAGCAGCTTCTTCTCCTGCTTCTCTAATTGTAGTATCCATGCTCTCTTTTGTCTTCTCAACAACTTCCTCAATTCTTGTTGGATGAATTCTTCCATCTTGAATAAGTATTTCCAAAGACAATCTGGCAATTTCTCTACGAATTGGATCAAAACCGGAAATAACAACAGCTTCTGGTGTATCATCAATAAGAATATTAACTCCTGTTGCGGCTTCAAGAGAACGAATATTTCGACCATCTCTGCCAATAATACGTCCTTTCATATCGTCATTCGGTAACATTACTGAACTGGTCATCATCTGACTTGAATGAGAAACAGAGTATCTCTGAACAGCTAGAGCAATAACTTTACGAGCCTCTCGCTCTGCATTAGCTTTTGCATCTTCCTGAAGCCTTCTAGTAATACCCGCAATATCATTTTGGATATCTTTTTCAACTCTATCAAGCAGTAAGTTTCTAGCCTCATCCTGAGTCATACCCGATAATTTCTCAAGAACTTTTGCCTCTTCCTGAAGTTTCTCTGCAAGAACCACCCTGTCCCTTTTCAAAGATTCTTCCTTGGCCTTTAAATTTTCCTGCTTTGTATTCAAAGCGTCACTTTTGTTATCAAGCAAAGTAACTTTTCTGTCCAGATTAGTTTCCCTTTGCGAGATTCTGGTTTCTATTTGTTCAAGCTCTTTTCGTCTAGTCTTAGTAGTTTTTTCGAAGGTTTCTTTGGCTTTCAGCACTTCGGCTTTAACCTGAATCTCCCCCTCTTTTTTCTTTGAATCAGCCTCTTGACTTGCTTCATCCAGCTTTCTGTGTGCAAGGTTTTCCAAAGAATATGCATTTTTCTTGCCTATTCCATTTCTAACCAAATATCCAATACCAGAACCCAGAATCAAAGCAATAAGACCAATGAGTATATTTACTACGATCATTGCCGTATTACCTTTCTATAATTAACAGCTTATATATGCTGGAATTATTCATATTTATTTTGTAGATACTATAATATAAGAAACAGTGCAAAAATTATTGCAGACTCTTATGTATCAGACTTACAACACGAGCACGACTGAATTATACCTTCTGACAAGACTATTTTATCCATTGAAACATCGGTCTCAACAGTTGTAATTTTTTCAACAATCTGAAATGAGAACGCTAAACCAATCTTTAGAGTATCACTTGAAACGGTTGCAAGCAACCTGTCAAAATATCCACAACCATGCCCTAACCTATTACGTTCAAAATCAAACGCAACACCCGGAATAATAACAATATCTGAAGATTGTTCAATCTCTATTTTACATTTTGGCTCAGGAATCTTATATTTTCCATCAATTAATGGAACATTTCTGTCCAAAATAACATATTTGTAGCCTTTAATGCCATCATAATAGGCCGGAACACAAACTTTTTTTTCCATCTCAAAAGCTTTTTTTATAATCTCAGAAGTATCAACCTCTCCATCAACTGAAAGATAACAACCGATACAATCTGCATCAATAAATTCCTTCATTGTTGTTAATCTTTTGAGAATATTAGCATTCTCTTCAGCAAGAACATCTGCACTTTGTGCTGATTGAAGCACCTTCATCGTTGCTCTTATCTCTTCTTTTGTAAATTCCATAGTAACTCCTTAAGTTCAAGAATTAAAAAGTAAGAATACAAAAAAATGAAATAAAAAACAATATCCAAATGAAAACTTGCTTCAAAGTCTTTAAACCATTCATTTCCTGAATATGTAACTTTGATGAAAAACAGATGAATTATGCACTCATCATCATAGATTGGAGAACAGCTCTACCTCCTTGTCAGGGCCTAGCCAAACCACTACGAGCAAAGCTCGTAACTCTTTTCTAGAAGGCTTTCCGGCCATTTTAGAGCAATGAACGATTGAGATGTCGTGTAGATGTGTTAGCGAGGACAAGGTTGGCTTCTCAAAAAAACAGAAGCATAGTGAGCTATGTTGTGTTTTTTGGAGAAGATCAACGGTCGCCGCAGGTAACAGGTATACGACAGATCAACCGTGAATTGCTCTAGCATTTAAACTTATACTTTTTAAAAGAAAGGTGATTTGGTACTGTCAAAAATTCTATGAAAAACATATTTCCGCTCACAGAGCGGACGCTACAAAGGGATGCATGTAAGATAAGTAACGCTTCCTGCTTCCTAGGCGTAGCCGATTCCTTGCGAAGCAATTCCTTCATCAGAAGTACTGTTCTTTGACAGTTGTAGAGTCAGTTCTGTGAACCGAAAAAAAGAGATAATTTCAGGTTAAAAACCTTAATGTTTAGAAGTAAAAAGTATAGTTTTGACTTCATAAGGACGAAAGTTGAGTTTCAGCCAGCCTTTATCAGGGCTGGTGCATTGACGCAGTACTGTTTCCTGAAAATTAACTTCCCTGGTATCTTTAAAACCTTTCTTGTAAAAAACTTTAATTTTGCCTTGTGTGCCACTGGTTTCATAAAAGCGAAGCAGGATTTCTTTTGAATGTTCTGCAACCCGGTGGGCGGTACAGATAACAAGGTCAGAGCCTTTAATAGACAGACCAGGTATTTGAGTTTTTACTGCCTCCAGGGTTCTTGCATCAATCAACCGCCTATTGAATGCCAATCCTCGCCGGGATGTTTCGCCAGGATTGAAATTTGCGTTATGAGGGATAAAAGCCACACGATACCGATGAATTCCATTATCAGAATTTGGATCCGGAGAGTAGCTGTTACGAAGAAGGGTAATCCTGGCTCGACCCCCCAGGCAGTCAACACCATAACAGCCATTATTTAAAAGGGTGAAGCCAAACTCACGTCCTGTTAAATCCATAAACTTCTGGGTAACCTGTTCCCGCCCGTCAGCAGGATATTCTGCGATACTGAATGGACCTTCAAAATGAGCCCTGGCTTCACTCATGGCACTGGCAAAACTAAGTTTTAACTGCGGTACCCCATGTTGGTTACTACCAATCTCCCGCCAATCCACTTCAATATCAAAATCAATATTGTCAGCTTGCTGATAAAAATATATAAATTCCCTGATGGTTGAGCTGCGGACATGATGAATAACTTCAAAGCAGGCAAAAACAGGGCCATTGCTGACAAGTCTGACTTTTGCATTGCGAAGCAAATTTTCAGATTTCAAAATATCATTTATCAGCCAGGCGGACATAGGATTGGGTGCTTCGTCAATAATTTGAAAAACATTCATCGCCAGATCCATTCTGGTCACATTGGTGTGTGAAAGAATTTTAGGCACACCATAATCAATAAAATTACGCCCCAGTTCTTTATGATGATATGAGACAATTGCCCCGCATTGTTTGCTAATCCGACTGGTGTACAGAGGGGTATCAATAATGAAATGCAGATCACTTTCCTCAATGTTAAGTTTGGTGGTGGCTTTTTCTTCCTTTTCGATTTGAAAATGAGCTGCCGCCAATGCCGGAACATTTTGGGCATATATATAGCCTTTACCTTGAAATTGCTGGACAGCAATTGCCTTTCCTGTCGCATCACTTAAACCTGAGATTCCTTTCAAGGTTTTACTGCAAATTATTTCAGATCGCATAAATGCTGATGGATTTAATAAAGTGAAAGTGGAACCTTTTGCATCTAACTTGAATAGGGCATTTAAAGATTTTTCAATAAGTTGATCGCAGCTTTTTAAACTACGCTTATATCTTTGAACAGCATCACGATATGCATCGTGCACAGCTGCCCCGCATAGGATATCATGGAATTGATTGAACAGCACGAGAAGCCAGGCATCCTGCAGTGCTTTGTTTTCGTTTTGGACGGCGAGAGCCGTAAGCGATTCTGCAATCAATAATTCAGACTCGCATTGACGATTATAACGATTTATCATAGAATGAGTTGTATAACATCCTTCAAAAAGATGATGAGTGACTCCGATGTTATGTTTCAAATCCACACCTTCACTCAGAACGGCTTTTTTATAAGCTTCAAAGGTACTGAATTTTACTGTCGGCAACAGGGGTCTATCAATATTTTTTTCCAGTAATTCAAGCTGGTAACGCGGCAAGCCTCCGCCATGGTCACCGCATCCCCAGATGTGGTGGGTGTTTCTTAATCCTATCCTGATACTGTTGAAAAGGTTATAAAAGACATAATATTCTTCCGGACCGGGTAACAGGCTTCCTCCATATGGAGATGAAATACTAAAGATTGATGACCCGTCAATGCCCTGCCAGTTGCGAACTGGCCAACTTTCCTGTCCCCCGGGATTGCAACGCCAATGGAAATATGTTTTATATTCTCCCAATTGGGCTAATTGCGGCATGTTTCCTGGATGACCGAAGGTGTCAGGTTCCCATAAGATTTCAGATTTGTTTCCCAGATTCTTCAGGCACCAGTCCGTAGCATACTGCATCTGCCGGGCAAGAGCTTCACCATCAGATTTATTTAAATCGCCTTCAACCCAGGTGCCCGCACTGTTGATCCAGCGCCCTTCTTCAATAAAATGCTTGATCTTTTTAAATAGATCCGGATCTTTTTCCTGAATGACCTGGTAAAATGGAACCTGACTCATACTCATCGTTAAATCTTGACGGTCCTCCATCAAACTGAGCGCTGATTTTGCATCACGGCGGAAGCAGTAGACGGTATCTTTCCAGGTCCATTGCCAATCCATATCGATATGATTATGGGCAATTAAATGAACGGTATGTGATTTGGCTTTTGGGGATAAGGGTCGCAGAATGTCTTCAGCCTGATTAATGTAATCAGTTACTTTTCGCCAGTTATTTCTTTTTAAGATAAAATGATCAAAGCCTGTGCAGACTTTTGTAATGAGATTTTTTTCCTTTTCAACTTTGGCCAGGCAGTCAGCCAGTTTTAATTCGGTGCTGAAAGCAAAAAGCCTGGCGGCATATTCCAAACAGGGATAAGGGATAATATGAATAGCAAGTGGATTAAATACAGCTGGAATCTCAGTAGGTTCAATGCAATAGACAATCCGATATGTTTTGCCGCATTCGATTACGGTTACCAGGGGATCGGCAATAGGACCAGTGGCAGCCCAATTGTAAATTTCCTCATATGCCTGTTTGCCATCTAGCCAAAGCTTAAATGGACTATAGGTGTCAATTTGGATATATGCGGTCTGGTTTTCCAGCTTAAAATTGAAAAATGATTTTGGAAAAACAATATCCGCATAAAACCAGTTTTTTTTATTCTTATAAATCTTTGCCGGTTTTTTTTTGTCCCATTTTTGCCAGTCTTTGCCAATTTGAGCCTTTAAAGGATTTTTCAGGCTATGCCCTGGGTAATACCAGTCAATTTCAAGCCCCTTACTAAGACTATTGGCTTTGTCAATAAGTCCTTGATATATATTACCATTTTCCCTGTTCATTATTTATCTCCACCCTTTTTCGCATTTTCGACCTCACGCATTTATCTACCTTCAACCCATTAGACCCAAAGTGCTCCTGCCCTGTTTAGGGGCGGTGGCCACACCATCACTTTTCTGAAAGATAAAAGTGATAGCGTGGACGGAGGGGTATCTATTATGGGAACGCTGAAAGCCCCCTTGTCCGGCCCCGTAGCCTAAAGGGCGAAGACTGAAGCTCGGCATAAAATAATACAGCCAGAGGCATTCCTCGCCTATCTAACCATCTAACAATCTAACTATCTAACTAATTATCAAATATTATCTCAAAATTTGTCAATCCATCTTTGACTTTTTTATCTGCAACATCTGCACCTACAAATGATACAACAAAACTTTTTCTCTTATTCTCAGGGAAGCCATTTCCGTCAATAACCCCCGAAAGCTTATACTGTTTCCCTGTTTTCTCAAGAGTTATAGTAGTCTGAAGCATATCGCCTGCTTTCCATCTATCTGTAATTCCATCGTCTTCATGCAGAACAGAAACTGTTTTACCTTTCTTAGTGGGTAGATAAGCTCTCAATTCCAATTCCTTAGGCTGATAGAACATTGTACTCTGAACAACTTCTGCAAGCGGAATAACAGACCCGGCCTTTACAAATAAAGGTATCTTATCAATCTCAACATCAACAGTAATATATTTGCCACCCTTTAAAAGTTTATTTGTATAAAAATCATACCAGCTACCTTTTGGCAAATACAAAGTTCTCTCTTTAGCACCTGGTTCGACGATTGGTGCAACCAGAAGTGCATCACCAAACATATACTCTCTACTATTTACCAATGCCTCTGGGTCATCCTGCCAGTAGTATGACAATGGTGTCTGTATTGGTGTTGAATCCTGTGTCGACTTCATGAAAACACTATAAATATAAGGCATGAATTGATAACGCAACTCTATTGCTGATTTAATAAGTTTTTCTGATTTCTTGCCGAATGACCACGGATATTGATCTATATTACCTATACACTGATGGTTACGCATAAAAGGCTGAAAGGCACTATACTGATACCAGCGAACTAGCAACTCTTCATTTGTATCATCACAAAAACCACCAGTATCACTACCAACAAAAGGCTGTCCGCAAATATTCAGGCGACAATTCATAGGTACACTCATTGCAAGATGACTCCAATCAGAACAATTATCTCCCGTCCAATTTGCAGCATATCTCTGAATACCGGCAAAGCCTGCACGACTCAACACAAAAGTTCTATATTCCGGCCTTGCAGATTTAAGTCCCTGAACTGTTCCCATCGCCATAAGCATCCCATATTGATTATGATATCTTTCGTGAGGATGATTCCCTCCATCTCGATCCCAACGCATTGAAGATGGAGAAATTGCTCCAGTTGCAGGTTCATTCATATCATTCCATATTCCGGCAAGACCGCTTTCCACATGTTCAGCATTCAACCTGCCCCACCACTCTCTTGCACTCTCTTTAACAAAATCAGGAAATGCCGTACGCCCAGGCCAGACCTGTCCGATATATGTCTGGCCACCATCTGTCTTACAAAATAGATTTTTCTCAAACCCTTCATCGAAAACAGGATATCCAGGATCATATTTAACTCCAGGATCAACAATTGTGATAGCTCTAAAACCATCTTCTTTCAAGTCTGAAAAAGCCTTCTTTCTATCTGGAAACTGCTTTTTATTCCATGTGAAAACTCTATATTCATCCATGTAGTCAATATCAAGCCACAAAGTATCACATGGTATCTTTTTCTTTCTGTATATTGCAGCTAAATCAAGCCACTGCTTCTGACTGTAATTGTGCCAACGACATTGATGATGACCAAGAGACCATAACGGAGGTGCCTGCATAACACCAGTCAAATCTGTAAAATTCTTCAAAACTTCTTTTATTGTCGGACCGGCAAAAACATATTCAGTTAACTGACCACCCTCTGCCATAACCTTATACTTTGACTCATGCTGCATATCAAAATGCATACAATACCCATTGTCAAAATAACTTGCTGATGCCATTCCGTCAACCTTGCTTACATTATACAAAAGATTTATGGAGATATAGTATGGATCATACATATCACTTCTTGGGTTTTCCTTGGGGTTTTCACTATTCGTATCCCTGGCAATACCATCACTATTTGGAGAAAGAATATCCGTATTCCACATTGTCAGAAAACGCCCTTTTAAATCTGAACCACCTGTCTTCTCTCCAAGACCTAGAAACACGTCATCAACTGTCGTCTTTCGCTCAACAATCCACTGATCATTAATGAATTTATATGCCGCACCCGGTACAGATGCAATAACTTTGCTGCCATCAGCTCTGAAAACATCAAACTTGAATGGTGATTTTCCAATTTTAACAGATAATTTACTTGAAGAAACTTTAACTGTTTTAGCCGTTTCTTCAATCTTTGTCTCAACAGGACCAAACTCATCATGCATAACTGCAAAGGTTGGCTTAGCATCAAAGCTCTGAGCCTGCGAAATCTTAATCTTTAAAACATCGTCTTTCACAAATTCAAAACGTACCTTTTCTGAATCAACCAACAACTCCACACCCTTGGTAATAGGTGTAACAAAACGAACTTCTTCCAATGCAATAAAATATTTCTCCGCACTCATCTTCATCTTAGTTTCTCCCTAAATATCATAAATTGTTCAACAATATAGTAGTGTAATATTTAAATGACATATTTTCAACTATAAACTTGATAATAATCCTCTACCGATTTGATATTAAAGAAATGACAACCTTATTGCAGAATTTTCACATATTTTTTCGACAGTCTTTAAAAAGTTAAAGGCTTTCAGCAAATTGCAAAAATGTGAATTATGAGAATTATGGGAACTATGTGGCTCGCCGGAGGAGTTCCGAAAAAGAAGGTCTTGCAACTTTGCATGACTTGTTCATGTTCTTTTAGCAATTTGCTTCTTTCTCGGCACCGTAGGTGCCACATAATTCCCATCTTTCCCATAATTCCCATCTTCCAAACACACGAGCAAAGCTCGTTATAGATTTTCTTTATACCACTCAATAGCGGTAAGGATGCCCTTTTGAAAATCCCAGTCAGGATCATATCCAAGCATTTTCTTTGCTTTAGAAATATCAGCATTGCTGTGCTTTATGTCTCCAGCACGATCAGCACCAAAAATAGGCTCAATATCTTTACCTAAAGTTTCACACAGAAATCTATACATATCAATCAAGTACTCTTGACCACCATATGCAACATTAAATGCCTGACCTGCAACTTCAGAAGATGCTTTACAGGCTTTCAAGTTAGCCTCAATAACATTTTCAATATAAGTGAAATCGCGACTCTGCATTCCATCACCATTAATAACAGGTGCCTCATCATTCAAAAGACACTTTATAAATTTGGGAATAACAGCAGCGTAAGCTCCATCATGATCCTGACGACGACCAAAAACATTAAAGTAACGAAGACCATATGTATCTAAACCATATATATCTTTATAAAGATGACCATACTCTTCGTTTGCTTTCTTGGTAAATGCATAAGGTGAAAGTACTTTTCCCTCTCTGCCTTCTCGCTTAGGCAAAGTTGGTTCATCACCATAAACAGAAGAACTTGATGCATAAACAAATTTCTTTACACCCTGATTTTTGGCAGCTTCCATCATATTAAGAGTACCTCGAACATTGACATCTTCATATATCAGTGGCAACTCAATACTTCGCGGAACACTTCCCCAGGCTGCCTGATTCAATACATAGTCAACACCTTCACATGCTTCCATGCAAGTGTCGTACGACCTAATATCACCCTTTATAAACGTATAACTTGGATTATCAATAAACAGATCAACATTTGCCTGAAATCCATTTGAAAGATCATCAAGGCAAGTGACCTTATATCCCATTCTTAGTATTGCTTCGCAAAGATTGCTACCAATAAAACCTGCACCTCCTGTAACTAAAAACTGTGCATCCTTCTCAAATTGTAAATTGTCGTATCCCATAAATTCCCTTTTTTAATATATAAGTAAAGAAATGTTATCATTTTGAACCACAAATAGTAAATAACAAAGTAATAATTATGTTAAGTTCCCTGTTTTTCTGGTTGAGACCTTATAGTGCTCGGCGATAATGACATGCCGTCACGCAGGTGACTCGCCGCTACAGTTTAGTGTTAGTATCTCTTATAGTACACTGTAGCGTCGGGCGTTGACCGACGAAAATATATTTTTCATATTTATCACCCAAAAAGATAAAAAACAAAAATGTACTCCTTGATCTTATTGATTGAAAAGCATTTTGATGGCCTCAACCAGAAATCTAAGGATAGTGGCCCTGTTTTTCTGGTTGGTGGCTCTTTTCGGCGGTCAACGCCCGCCGCTACAAATGCCAATTTGCAAAATA
>Ga0209414_1000462_pt1 | contig 19260 bp, 13 predicted proteins | sample LakVidmifraction_4_FD_181154 | JGI IMG/M metagenome (GOLD analysis project Ga0209414, IMG submission 181154) | Hypersaline microbial communities from Lake Vida, Antarctica - Brine Hole Two &gt;0.2 micron (SPAdes) (version 2) | ecosystem: Environmental > Aquatic > Non-marine Saline and Alkaline >... | reverse complement strand
GGGTAATCCATATTTTGGCGGTTTCAGGATTGCACGTGGGGATTATCCTGCTCCTTTTAAACTGGGCTTTAAAACCTGTGGAACGACTCCCAAGAGGGAAATTCATCAAAACCTTGCTGCTGCTGGCTTTGCTTTGGGGATTTGCCATTTTGGCCGGTTTATCCCCATCTGTGGTTCGCGCTGTAAGCATGTTTTCCTTTTTTGCGATTGGAATACAGTTTAACAGGCGAAGCAGCGCGTTAAATACCTTATTCATATCGCTATTGTTTCTTTTATTAGTGAATCCTAATTTTATTTTCCAGGTCGGGTTTCAACTGAGTTACGCTGCTGTATTTACTATCGTGCTCATCCAACCTTATTTATTCGGCTTATTCACTCCAAAATTCAAGGCTGTTAAATATTTATGGGGAATTTTTACCGTGACCATAGCCGCACAAATAGGCGTTTTACCCTTAAGTTTATTTTATTTCCATCAATTCCCCGGATTGTTTTTTATATCAAACCTGGTGATCTTGCCATTTCTTGGGATTATCTTAGGACTTGGAATCCTGGTGATGCTGTTAGCACTTACCGGCTTATTGCCTTCAATTCTGGCTTCATTATACGGTGGGATGATCTCTTTCCTCAATAATTTTGTCGCCTATGTGGCATCAAAGGAGGATTTTATCTTTCAAAATATTTATTTCTCGATATTGCTTTGCATTACTTTCTATCTCTTAATTCTCGCGATTATTTTTCTTTTCCGAAAAATAAATATTAAAAACCTCTCTTTTTTTCTTCTGACTTTAATTTTCTTACAAGTAGTTCTGATCTACGAAAAAAATTCGTGGGAATTTGAGGAAATCGTAATTTTTCATAAAAGCCGAAATACGGTAATCGGGGTTAAAAAAAGGCAAAATTTACTGCTTTATCACAATCTGGACACCATTGCTTCAGCTCAAACTTTTATAAGGGATTACAAAACAAATTTGAATATAAGGACCCTTGAAGAAAGCAGTTTGAAAAATGTGTTCCAACTTTCGGAAAAATTAGTGTTGATTATTGATAGCAGCGGAGTTTATGATATTCCAGGATTTAAACCGGATTTAATTATTTTGACAAATTCTCCAAAAGTAAATTTGGACAGGATAATCATAAAATTTAATCCTGAAATGATCATTGCTGATGGCAGCAATTACCGAAGTTATATTTTGAATTGGAAAACTACCGGATTAAATAAAAAAATCCCTTTTCACGCCACAAGCGAAAAGGGAGCTTTTGTATTTCATAATTCAGGGAATTAAAAAAGCGCAACTAAATTTTAGTTTTTAAAGGTCCCCTTAAAATTTGCTTCATATTTCTGCCAGGCCTCTGCAGAAGTCAGTTCTTTATAATCGTTTTTGGCGATCATTTTTAAAAAAATTTCCAATTGCTCGGGAGTTTTGTAACCGACAATAGGGGCGATTATCTCCGATTCTTCATCAAAAAATATCAGACTCGGATATCCTGTAACTTTCAATGCGTCAGCAAAAAAATGCTGACTATTACGGCCATTTCGGGAAGGATCAAAATTTGGGTTTGTGTAATTAAAATCTTTATACATGACTTCTTCGGTCCCTTCGGCATCAAATTTTACCGCATAAAAATGTTTATTGACATAATTGATCACATCTTTATTTGTAAAGGTTTTTTTATCCATCAGTTTACAAGGGCCGCACCATTTGGTATAGGCATCCAAAACGATTTTTTTCGGCGCATGTTTCTGAGCTGCCAGAGCTTCATTCATACTCATCCACTTTATTTCCTGTGCACTGACAGAAGTGGTCACCAACAAAAAAGCGATACTTATAATTAAATATTTCATTTTTCAAGTTTTGTTTTAAGTCGAAAAGATTCTGAAAACATATCAATCTTTAAAATTTCATTTCAATAAACATTCCAAAAGCAAAAAAGTTTATTGTTGTAGTTATTTTATCTTACTCCGTGCATGAGTTTCTTTAAAAGCGGATTGAGCAAGATCGCTATAAGTCCCAATCCAATAGGGATAAAAGTGAATACCAGAAAGAAAGTCGTCATATCATATTCAGCTGTGATCGCATCTATATTCCCTCCCATAGTACCTGCAATTTTGTTTCCTATAGCTATAGCAATATACCAAATTCCAAACATCATAGCGATCATTCTTCCGGGAACTAATTTACTGATATAGGAAAGTGCTACCGGAGATAAACAAAGTTCGCCTAAAGTATGAAATAGGAAGGCTAAGATGAGCCAGATTATACTTACGGAAGCTACCTGAGATCCAGATTCGATTCCAAGAGAGCCAAAAGCCAAAGCTGCAAAACCGATCCCTAATAAAATAAGACCAAGCCCATATTTAACGGAGCCGCTGGGATTGTATTTACTCTCCCACCATTTTGAAAACAATGGGGCAAAAATGATAATAAAAAGGGAGTTGAGGATCAAAAACCAAGTAGCCGGAATTTCAATTTCATTTTCCTTAATTTTTTTAATCGTTCCGCTTATTATTGTACTTTCCTCGCCGCTTTTTAAAACCGCATTTATATTGGCTTGTTTTTCGGCATTCAGATATATAAAATTCCCTCTTTGGTCAACATCCATAATTGCGATTTCATCGGCAACATTGAGATCTAAAGGTTCTATAATGGTGATTTCTTGTTCTACAATTTTATCACTCTGTAAAATCTCTGTGGAGACAGTTACAGGGGTGTAAGTAAATAATGCCTCTTTGGTTTTTTTATCTATTGCCGGTTCGCCGGTTTCTTCATCTAAAACCTGCTGTTGGATCGTTGAATAGGAAACAACAAAAGCATTGGAATTCATATCCCTGTTAATCATCCAACCTACGATAGCCCATATTATCAAAAAACTAAAACCCAACACTATATTTGCTGCCAAATACTTTTTATAGGTTTGTTTAAACAGCAGATAAAGCACCCAGGTAATAATTGCGATGGGAACTACGGTAATAAGGATATTGGCAATGAGGAACAAGGTGGCATAATTTCCGGACATGATCCTGTTTGTATAATCTTTGGCGAAAATAGTCATGGAACCACCTGCCTGTTCAAAAGCTGCCCAAAAACATACGGTGAACACCGCGAAAAAAACGATCGCGATCATCCTGTCCCTAATTATGGCAGGATATCGAATAATTCTCGAGACAAGTAAATACAAAAACAGCACTAAAGCCACTAGTATTACCTGAGCAGAATAATCGGTTCCTCCAAATTCGAGTATATTACTTCCCCCTATTTTTGAAGCCGGGTCATTAATAATCCAAACCAATCCAAGCACAGCAGTAATAACAATCATAATTTTATCCAGAAAGCTAAAAGGATTTAACCTGTCTCCTTCAAATTCCATGGCCGCTGCTTTGGTTTCTTCGGTTTCAGCAATTGGTTTTTTTCCCGCTTCACCAAAAATATTTTGAGCCAGATAAAACTGGACCATTCCTAAAAACATGAAAACACCCGCTAATCCAAATCCATAGCTCCAGCCAATTTTTTCTCCTAAATACCCGCATAACAGGATTCCGAGAAATGCCCCTGCATTCACGCCCATATAAAAAATAGTATAGGCGCCATCTTTTTTCTCAGGATAATCTGTATAGAGTTTTGATATAATTGAAGTTATGTTTGGTTTGAAGAAACCATTTCCAACTATTAAAAAACCTATTCCTATATAAAGAAAAATAGGATCAAATTCCAGTGCGAGGGAAACGTGCCCTAAGGTCATCAAAAAGGCCCCTATAATTACGGCTTTTCTGTAGCCCAAAAATTTATCTGCGAGATAACCTCCAAGAATTGGTGTTAAATATACCAGCGCGGTATAGGTGCCGTACAATGCCAGGGCATCTTCCCGCGGCCAGTCCCATCCACCCAGGCCAAAAGCACTAACTAAAAACAATACCAAAATAGCCCGCATTCCATAATAGGAAAAGCGTTCCCACATTTCGGTAAAAAAGAGCACGAACAATCCCGCAGGATGTCCAAGCACATTGGATTCAAAAAAATTCCCGGCGTTAGGTTTTTCTGGAGTCATGAATTAATTTTTAGGTTCGATTGCAATATCAAAAGGTTCCTGCTCCGGCATATTCCTTTCATCATCTTCAGCACCATGAGTAAGTCTCTTAAGCGGTTTTAGCATCATTATTACTATAGATGCAAATAATACAGTAAAGATGGTTATCCCTATAAAGGTTCTAAACTCCATTTGCGTTTGAACTTCATCAATTATTACGATTCCAGAATAATCCAATTCCTCCTTTGATAATTTTTCGTCCTGATTCCTAAAGTTGAATATGGCATGATAAGGATTTTCCTGAGTGACATTCTCTTCTTTTAAAAGATTGAAGATCTCATTCTCACCAGTTTCATTTTCAAATTTCACCAAGCCTAGAACAGGTTCGTTGGTATTGAGGTCAATCGCCTTAAATTGTCCGTTTTCAGGATATATTTTTGTCTCTATCTTAAAGTTTTTCCCCTTTGCCAGGGTACTGTCTTGAGCGTTTAAAAATGGCGTTAAATCCTCTCTGGACGCGATCAATTCAATTTTGGTAGGTTCTCCCTGAGAAAATTCACCTATCACTCCTGCAACTTTATTCCCCAGACCAGTCGCTGCAAAATAAACCCCCATCATTAAGGAAGCATATCTCATTGGGGCAAGTTTAGTAATAAATGACAATGCTACCGGTGAGGAACAAAGTTCACCAACAGTATGCAGCAAATAGGCTAAAACAAGCCAGTACATTGCTGCCGCGCCGTTAGAAGCATATTGTACGGAAGCCGCGGCCATAAATACAAAACCAAGTCCCATGATGATGACCCCTGTAGCCATTTTGAAAATTGAAGATGCCTCTTTGCTTTTCAATTTTCGTTTTGCCCAGAAATTGGCGATAAGCACTCCAAAAAGGATTATAAATAATGCATTCAGGGATTGAAAAAAGGAAGCAGGAACTTCATTTCCTATTAAGGGTAAACTAAACGGAAGGATCCTGTTGGTTTTATCCAGGGCATAAATATTCATCAAACCACCGGCTTGTTCAAAAGCGCCCCAAAATACAATCGTCAAAATAAAAGACAGCAACATGACCACGTACCTGTCTTTCATAATTTGGCTGGTCAGGTCCTTATAAACCATCATCATTATTCCCACAACCAAAGAAAGGAATATAAACAATAATCCATATCCAAATCCTATTGTGACCCATCCCACGATAGATGCCACAAGCAACACAACTGTTATAATAAGTTGTACCGGAGATTTTAAGAGATCTCCAATTAAGTCTGATATTGAGGCTCCTTCATCCATCTCAGATTTAGATAGCAGGTTACCTACATTTGTAAGATATTTCTGACCCCATAAATACACCAGCATCCCAAAGGCCATCGCTATTCCCGCAAGTCCAAATCCGTAATGCCAGCCTATTTTTTCTCCTACATAACCAACGATCAAACTGGAAAGAAAAGCTCCTAAATTTATTCCGATATAAAAAATTGTAAATCCTTTATCCCTTCTAATGTCCCCTACTTTATAAAGGCCACCTACCATAGTCGAAATATTGGGTTTTAATAAACCTACCCCGGCGATAATGAGACCAAGCCCCGTATAAAATGCCCACATTTCTTCTACGGCCAGGATCCCATGCCCGCAAACCAAAATAATACCTCCTATAAAAACGGCTTTTTTCTGGCCAAAAACCTTATCGGCTAAAATCCCTCCGGGGATAGAAACAACATAAACCAACATGGTGTACCATCCATAAAGTACAAGAGCCTCAGACGAGGTCCAACCCAAACCGGCATTACCGCCAGTTGTAGCACTTACAAGATATAATACAAGAATAGCACGCATCCCATAATAGGAGAAACGTTCCCACATCTCGGTGAAGAATAAAATATATAAACCAACGGGATGTCCAAATAATTCCTTTTGATTTGCCGGGGGTGCAGTATTTGCCATTTATATCTTGTTTTTATTATTATAGTTGATATTAGTTTTTAAATGCTCTTTGATGAATTCGGTCATTTTGGTGTACAGGTGTAAACGTGTATTTCCACCATAGATCCCGTGATTTTTGTCTGGATAGATCGCCCAGTCAAATTGTTTATTTGCCTGAACCAGTGCTTCAATAAGCCTCATGGAATTTTGTACATGAACGTTGTCATCACCACTTCCGTGAACCAGCAGGAAGTCGCCTTTTAATTTTTCCACGTGATTTATCGGGGAGTTCTCATCGTAGCCTTCGGGATTTTCCTGTGGGGTAGTCATATATCTTTCGGTATAGATTGAATCGTAAAACCTCCAGCTTGTAACCGGCGCTACGGCAATTGCCATTGAAAACACATCATTCCCTTTTAGGATCGCATTTGTAGCCATAAATCCACCGTAACTCCATCCCCAGATTCCTATTTGGTCCTGATCAATATAATCTAGCACACCTAATTTTTTAGCGGCCTCAATCTGATCTTCCAATTCGTATTTTCCCAATTCATTTTGAGTCACTTTTTTAAACGCAGCTCCTTTAAATCCGGTCCCCCTACCATCTACTGAAACGATTATATAACCTTCATCTGCCAAAAGCTGATACCAATAATCGTTTGAGTTGAAATAAGTATTGGAAACCTGTTGTGATCCCGGTCCTGAATATTGAAACATAAACAAAGGATACTTTTTGTTCGGATCAAAATCTGATGGTTTGATCATCCACATATTGAGTTCATTCCCATTAACCTCAATTGTGGAAAGTTCTTTAGGAGAAAAATTATAGGCTTTTTCCTTTTCCAGCAGTTTAGAATTGTCTTTAATCTTCCGTTCCAGTTTTCCTGTTTTGGAGTCGTGCAAGGTGAATTCGTTTGGAGTTTTGGTATTGCTGAAGGAATTGATAAAATAAGTATAATCTGTGCTAAAATCGGCGTTGTTTGTACCGGTTTTTTGTGTCAGTCTTTTTTTGTTGGAACCATCGGCTTTTATAGAATAAACATCACGGTTCACGCTCCCGTTTTCTGTGCTTTGATAATAAACCCTTTTGGTTTTCGCGTCAAATCCGTAATAATTGGTAACCTCCCAGTTGCCTTTTGTGATTTGATCCATCATCTTTCCATTTTTATCATAATGATAAATGTGATTATAGCCATCCTTTTCACTTGTCCAGATGTAGCTGTTATCTTCCAGGAAAGTTAAATTATCGGTAATATCCACATAGGCTTTATCTGTTTCGTTCATCACCACTTTTGCCTCATTTTTTTCTGAATTTACAAAGATCAGATCCAGATTATTTTGATGGCGATTTAATACCTGAACGCTAAGAATTTTTGCGTCGTTGGTCCAGTCAATTCTCGGGATATAAAAATCTTTATAATCCCCTAATTCCACTGTTGAAGAATTGGCCGATTTAAGATCGTAAATCTGTAAGGAAACAAGTGAATTTTCTTCGCCTGCCTTAGGATATTTAAAGGTTGTAACCTCAGGGTACAAATCCTCTCCGAAAATACTCATAGAAAATTCAGGGACTTTCGTCTCATCAAATCTTAAGTAAGCAATTTTAGTACCTGTTTTATTCCAGTCAAAAGCCCTTACAAATGCGAATTCTTCTTCATAAACCCAATCGGTAACCCCGTTTATAATCTCATTTTTCTTCCCATCGGTGGTGATTTGAATTTCTTTACCGGTAGCAAGGGTTTTTATATATAAGTTATTGTTGAACACATAAGCTACCATGGAAGCATCAGGAGAAAAAGTAGGTTCCTGTATTTTATTTTCGCTTAGCTTTTGTAAGGATTTTGAAGCGATATTATAAACGTAAAAAATTCCTTTTGAAGAATGCCGAAAGATTTGATCCATTTGGGTGCCCAGTAAAACTTTGGCTTCGTCGGCACTTAATTCATACTCTTTAAATTTTGAAATTTCTTCCAAATTTAAGGAGTTAATCAGACTCCCTTTCTTTTCCCCCGATTTATAATCATAAACATCAATGCTGGAAATAGCATTTTTTCGGTCCTGATTTAAAACAATATATTCAGTGCCGTTATTGAGGGATTCAAGCGACTCAAGTCGTTCCTGACTAAAAGTTCCATCCCATATTTCTTCTAAAGTAATTTGTTTTTCCTGGGCAAAAACCGAGCTGGTTCCTATTAAAAAAAGCCCCAATAAAAATTTTGTGAATCTCATAAAAATATGAAAAATTTATTTTTTGCCAAGTTTACTAAAATTTCAGCAAAAAACAGGGTTTTCAAGTGTTAAATCACAACTATTTGTTAAAAAAAATTTGAGATTTTTATTCAGTTAATTCAATTGAAGCAAAGCGGCATTTAGAGTAACGCGAGTAATTGTATCTTTGTACTCAAATCTATTTTTAAATGATTGCACCTATTTCCGGCTTTTCAAAACTGGGCAAAGAAGAAAAAATTACCTGGTTATCAAAAACATATCTAAAAGACTCCCCGCAAGCTGAAGCAGTTTTGCGCCAATACTGGAACATCAATTTACAACTACAGCAACTTCACGAGGAATTTACAGAAAATACTCTGAGTAATTTTTATTTGCCATTTGGAATTGCACCAAATTTCCTTATTAACGGCGAGCTTTATGCCATTCCAATGGCCATTGAGGAAAGTTCGGTAATAGCTGCGGCAAGCAAAGCAGCCAAATACTGGTTTACCCGCGGCGGATTTAAGGTGCAGGTTTTAAACACCGTGAAAATAGGTCAGATACACTTCTTGTATCGAGGGGATCACAAAAAACTACAGCGTTTTTTTAGTACGTGTAAACCGGTTTTAATGGATTCGGTAAGCAACATTACCCGCAATATGGAAAAACGGGGTGGCGGGGTTTTAAATATTGAACTTCGGGACAAAACCAATTTGATGGAAGAATACTTTCAATTGCACTGCAGTTTTGAGACCAAAGATTCCATGGGAGCCAATTTCATTAATTCCTGTCTTGAAAAATTTTCTGAAACTTTTAAAGCTGAAGCTCTTAAATATGATGAATTCTCTTTAGAAGAAAAAGATCTGGAAATAATTATGAGCATACTTTCCAATTACGTTCCCAATTGTATCGTAAGAGCTGAAGTATCCTGCCCAGTTGCCGACCTCGCCGATGAAAAGCATAAAGATCCTGATGTTTTCGCTGAAAAATTCCTGACAGCGCTCAAAATCGCTGAAATTGAACCTTACCGTGCCGTAACCCACAATAAAGGCATAATGAACGGGATTGACGCTGTAGTGCTTGCAACAGGCAACGATTTCAGGGCTGTGGAAGCAGGGATTCACGCATACGCTTCAAAAGATGGCCAATACACCAGTTTAACACACGCCACTGTAAAAGACGGAATTTTTAAATTGTGGATGGAAATTCCATTGGCACTGGGAACGGTTGGCGGACTTACGAATCTTCACCCACTTGTAAAAGTGGCTTTGGAGATCCTTCAAAAACCTACAGCGAAAAAATTAATGGAAATTGTAGCGGTTGCAGGTCTTGCTCAAAATTTTGCCGCAGTAAAATCCCTTGTAACCACCGGAATTCAACAGGGACATATGAAAATGCATTTGATGAATATCCTGAATCAGCAAAACGCCTCCCCACAGGAAAAAGAAAAATTAATTCACTTTTTTAAACATCATACAGTAACCCACAGCAGCGTAATGGAACAACTGGAACTATTAAGGGGTTAAAATTAATCTAAAAACTAACAGGTTTCAAAAAATCTCACCTGTCCCAAAGACTTGTGAGGTTTAGTTAATTATAATAAAAGATTTCTTTAATGCAAAAATTCCGAAGTAACGGCAAACTTTTGATCACCGGGGAATATGTGGTATTAGATGGGGCTCTGGCCCTTGCATTACCAACAAAATATGGGCAATCCTTGGAAGTTGAAACTTTAAATGAAGAAATAATCCACTGGATCGCTTATGACCATTTAGGAAAAATTTGGTTTGAGTATAGGTTTCAGATTAAAAAAATAATCGGGAAAATCCAAAAAACAGAAAACAGCACTTTAAGAGAATCTCAGGAAATTGAAGATGTGAGTTCAAGGCTTTTTCAAGTATTAGAGCAGGCACATCTTTTAAATCCTGAAATACTCACAACTGGAAAAGGTTATAAAGTCGAGACCCGACTTGATTTCCCTAAAAACTGGGGATTGGGAAGCTCTTCCACTCTGCTTAACAATATCGCGCAATGGTTTAAAACCGATGCCTTCCTCCTGCTGGAAAAAACATTTGGCGGCAGCGGATATGATATCGCTGCGGCACAAAATAATCACGCATTTACCTACCAGATAGGCCAAAATACCAGAAGTGTTTTAACTGCCGGTTTCAATCCTGTATTTAAGGAGAATTTGTTTTTTATACATCTAAACCGAAAGCAAAACAGCCGGGCGTCAATCAAGCATTACAAGCAACAACCAAAGGAGTTTTTGGAGGAAACAGTCGCGAAGATTTCAGCATTAACAAGTCGGTTTATAAGTTGTGAAAGCCTTGAAGAGTTTAAATTGCTTATTGAAATTCACGAAACCTTGATCTCAAAGATCCTCAATATTCCAAAAATAAAATCGGAACTATTTCCCGATTATCCCGGAGCTATTAAAAGTTTAGGTGGCTGGGGCGGAGATTTTATCCTGGTCACTGGAGGGGAAAAGGAACAGGCCTATTTTAGAAAAAAGGGCTTTGATACCATTATTACTTATTCAAATATGATTCTTTAAAATAAAAAAAACTAATTGGGTATAGAAACCGCCAGGGTTGATCCCAGAGAGACTTTTATTTTTTAATAAATCACAAAGTTCCTTCTAAAAACCTAACAGATTTTGAGATCTGTGAGGTTTGAACATGCTTTTAAAATCAAAAAAAAGAGCCTCACAAGTTCCTAAACTTGTGAGGCTTTTAAATATACTTTAAAGACCTGTTTTAGCAATAATCTAATAAAATCTCGCCCTGTTATCTTCAATTTCAGCATTTCCTTTAAGTGCTTCAAACACACTTGAAACTACTGCCTGCCTGCTTTGTGCTGTTTTCTGATTGGCAAAACCACGGTATGACGGCATTTCCGGTGCTTTATTGACAGAAATTAATTTCACCACATAAACACCTTTGTCACCTTTGATAGGCTTGCTCACCTCACCAGCTTTGAGTGAAAATGCAGCCCCAACCACTCCCGGTTCATTTCCGGCGCCTGCAAGGGTTGTATTTTTAAGGTTTACCGCACTCGCAGTTTGCACGCTGCTATTCTTATTTTTTGCGATTTCGGCTAAAGTAGTTCCGGTTATATTTTTATTAATAAGCTCAGCTTTCTTTTCCTTTAACAAGATAGGGGCGACAACAGCTGAAGCTTCCTCAGCACTTATCAAACCAGCTTTCTTAACGGCTGTAACCTGGGCAACAATATAACCTTCGGGGATTTCAAATCTCTTGTTGTCTCCTGCTTTGACTCCTTCTTCAAAAGTCCACTGTACAATCCTGCGTTCAGGACCAACTCCGGGAATGTTTTCATCTAAAGCCTTCATATCCCTCACTGTTCTGACTTCGTAATTTTCAGATTTCGCTACTTCTTCAAAAGCTTTATCTTTTACTGCAAATTCAAATTTGGTGACCTTAGTGTACAAATCGTTTATTGATTTTTCTGAAGCTTCAATTTTTCTTGCGATAGTAGCAAGTTTAACCGCGCGTTCCTCGCTCGTTTTTTCTTCAATTGAGATCACGTGATATCCGTATTCGGTTTCAACCACCCCAATATCGCCTGGTTTATTATTAAAAACAAAATCGTTGAAATTGGTTATCATCATTCCCGGACGGAAATAACCGAGATCTCCACCTTGAGCTGCAGATGCCTCATCTCCTGAGAATTTTGTTACAAGTTCCGCAAATTTGCTTTTATCTTTTCTCACAATTTTTGCGATGCTATCTGCAAGGGATTTAGCTTCTTCTTTGGTCCTGGTAGTTTCTCCGGCAGTTGCCAAGCCCTCCCATGAAATCATAACGTGACTCGCCTTGGCAGAATCAGCCATTTTGCGGGTTTCTATCATTTGACTTACCTTCCAGTATCCATCTTCCTTATATGGCCCGTAGATTTCATCTTCTGGTAAATTAAAAATCTGGTCGGCAAAATCGCTTCTGATTTCATCTTTAAAGAAAAACCGGTCCTGGTATTGAACATCTGAATTTTGATTTACAAAAGATTTAATATCCTTCGCATTTTTGAAACCTGGTATAGTATCATTGCTATTGGTTTCTGAATTAAACTGAACCTTTCTTTCCAGAACTGCTTCAACAGCTTCTTTTGATTCGCTTTCATCTTCAGCTGATGCTTCTTCAGAAAAATATACAAATTGAATATCCCTTGCCTTTTCTACCTGAAATCTTTTTGGATGTTTTTTAACATAAGCGCTTATTTCATCCTTGCTCACCTTCACTTCAGCATCAGGAATACTCGAAAAAGGAATCTGAACGTATTCTAAATTGATATTGTCATTTTCCAAATGGTAAGCCTGCTCCCCTTCCAATAAGGTGGCTCCTACTCCTGCACGGATTAAATTGTAGTAAATATTTTCACGTGCGGACTCTGCGATAGAATTTTCGTAATCTACCCATTGTTGATAGGCTTCCGGAGAAGTAGCCTTTAGATTGGCTACATATTCCTGCAACTTGTTATTGTCAAATACTCCGGCTTCATTTAAAAAATTCGGATTATCGGCGAGTTGAAGCCTTAACATATCCTTTACCTGAGCTTCCCCAACTTTTATCCCAAGGTTTTCAAATTCTTCTTTTAAAATCACTTCACGCAATTTCATGTCCCAAACCTGATTTACCACCTGAGCTGTTGTTGCTTTGGCTCCCATATTTCTTTGGACTGCTTCCACCTGTCTGGCAAAATCTTCCCTGTCAATTTCTTCACCATTCACCGATGCGATAACATTTTGGGATTTTTGCGAGCTCATTCCGCCGTTGCGAATAACATCGGCCAGAACGAAAGAGAACAAAGCCAACGCAATTATTATAATTAAGAAAACAGAACGCTGTCTAATTTTATTTAATACTGCCATGTGTAGTTATAATTTATCTGATATTGTGGGCGAAAATAGTGTTTTTAGCTTAAATATTAAACTTAATATTTGCAAAATATTAAGTAATCCTGTATTTTATTTCTTATCCTTGATTTCCAATTCCACCAATTCAATTTTAGTATTGGAAACCTCCAGAATTTTAATCCGGAAATTTTCTATTTGAACCTCCTCCAATTGCTGTGGAATTTCCTCGGTATGATTGGTAATAAAACCCCCAAGGGTTTCATAATTTTCACCCTCCGGAATATCGAGTTTGTAATTTTCATTTAAATAATCCACTTCCAGCCGGGCAGAGAATTTGTAATGATTTTCTGCCAGTTTTTCTTCGATCAACAAAATAGAGTCGTGTTCATCTTCTATCTCGCCAACCAGTTCTTCCACAATATCTTCAATGGTGATCATACCGCTGGTACCTCCATATTCATCAATTACTACAGCAATACTTTTCCGTTTTTTTATAAGAATGTTCAGCACGTCCTTTATCCACATAGTCTCCGGAACAAAAATAACTGTCATCAAAGCTGATTTCAGGGTTTCTGGATTTTTAAAAAGTTCAAAGGAATGTATATAGCCAATAATATCGTCTATGGTTTCATTATAGATAAGAATTTTTGAAAGGCCTGTTTCGGTAAAAATCTGGATCAGGTCTTTGGGGACCACATTTATATCTACAGCCACAATTTCGGTTCTTGGGATCATCACTTCCCGGGCTTTAATTTCTGAAAATTCTAAGGCATTCTGAAAGATCTGGATTTCAGAATCCACGGTATCATCAGATTCGACCGTTTCCATTTGTTCCGAGATAAAATTTCCAAGTTCAATTTTACTGAAGGCCAGTTGTACTTCGTCCCCTTCAGTTTTAAAAAATCTTTTTAGAATAAAATCTGAGATCCAAATTATGAAAGTTGAAATTAAACCGAAGATCAGGTAAAATATATATGCCGGAAGGGCAAAGAATTTTAGTAGGGAATTGGCATAAATTTGAAAAAATACCTTTGGGAGAAATTCAGCCGTAAACAAGATAACAAGTGTAGAGATTACGGTTTGGGTAAGCAACCTGAAATCATCTACCACAACTCTTAAAAACCCATATTCAATAGGTTGCATGCCAACAAACCATTCCATGATAAGATCTCCCATAAAAAACCCGTAAACTACCAGTGCGATATTGTTTCCAACGAGCATGGTCGCTATAAATTTTGAAGGTTTTTTTGTGAGTCGCTTCAGGACATTGGCAAGAAACCCGGATTGCCTTTTTTCAATTTCAATAAAAATTTTGTTTGAAGAAACATAGGCAATTTCCATTCCCGAGAAAAAAGCCGACAATATCAGGGCAAAAATTATTATTAGTATGTCAGAGTCCATAGGGATTAATCGTTCCTTGATTCAAATTTTTTCCTGAACTTTCTCTTGAAGAAAAACATAAAAATCGCGATCACCACGAAGAAAAGGAAGAGATATGCTCTATTTCTTTCGGTACTCCAGATTCGGACGGTTTCGAAAAGAAAAAATGCGGCAATAAATAAATAGGCAAATTCAAAATACTTAAAAAATTTCATCGTTTATTTTTCTCTTCAATTATTTGTATCCCCACATTGGTGCGGGAACGAAAATTAGTAAAATTTAAATCGGAATCAAAGCCTTCGCCTGTATTAAGGGCTCCATTGGCAAAGGAAATGGTATTGGGTTTATCTGTAAATACCCATCCCTGGGCTTGTCCCCAGTAAAGTTGGTTTGCTTCCAGCCTTGTGCTGTCACTCGTTATCAACACCACATCTCCACGCAGATCAACAAGACCGGTTGCATCGTAAATAATGGCATAGTTGGCGGTAACGATATTTTTATTTCCTTCTTCATCAAAGAATTCCACTTCCACTCCATCCGGAAATTCCCTGTAAGGAAAGTCCAAATTGGAAAAATCGAGCATTTTTGAACTCTTTAAGGTAGCCACTACCCGTCCGGAATCGGTGTATTTTAAATTTAAATTTTTACCTATGGCCTGGGGATTCATTCCTTCAATATCCATTGCCCGCACCCGGTTTAAATTTCCTTCGCATGAAAAAAGCATTGCCACAGTTATAACTGTGACAATGCTTAGAATTATTTTTTGATATGTAATGATCATTAGTTTACAATGCGGGTACTCTTACGCTTTCTCCAATCCAACACCCAATAGTTATAGTTTGACCTTCTTTTCCTTCCTGGAAAATATCGGCTTTTTGTGGAGCTCTTCCTTTGTAAGCCCTAACCGTTTCATTTGCAGTACCGCTTATAGAAGGATCTACACTTCCGGCTTTGGCAGCATAGTTTGCAGCTAACCAATATACAGCTCTTTTCTCAAAAGTGCTCTGGCCACAGTTGTTTGCGCTTTGAGCGATCATATTTGCAATATGTAAATAAGCCCTACCTTCAGATGGTTTTGCGTTAAGAGCTTTTCTGTAATAATTTCTTGCTTGTCCAAAACTTCCTTTTTTTCTGTAGTTATCGGCTAATTTCATATAAACTCTTGACTTATCTGACGGATTAGTTTCAAGTTGAGCCGATTCGTTAAAGAATTTAAGAGCTTGTGATGCATTCCCTTTTGATTCAGCTAACTGTCCCATATAAAGGGCAGATTTCGCAGATGGGTCAGCATGGTGCAAAGCTTCAGAAACTTTAAAGAAAATAGGATCTTCTGTACAATCTTTTGCAGACAACCTACCTGATGCATTTTTCAACCAGGCAATATCGGTTTTTCTGGTTTCAAAATCTTTATTGTACAATGGAATTAAGTTATCACAATCTGCTCTTTGACCTAATTTTCCATTTATGCTTCCTTTTACAATACTATATGCTTTCAGGTTGATTTCAGAATTTGAGATCATTTTATTTTCTGCTGCTGTTAAATCTTCTGCAGCTTCTTGTTTTTCCAAAAGTGGGGCAAGTCTTTCAGCAAGAGCAATCTCTTCTTCTTCAACTTTTGAGATCACTTCATCATAGTTGCCAAAAACATCTTCCAATGTACTTTTTCCTGCGTCCTGTAAATCTACCAATAAGGAGAAGTATGCATATAATGCACGTGCACTTGTAAAGTTTTTCCTGTCTGCTTTAAAGGCAGCGTCAAAAGCTTTAAATTGCTCTTCTTTAGTACCAATTTCGTTATCGAATTTCAACATTGCGATATCTGCCTGCACCAGGCCTGCATTGGTTTTGTCAGGAAAATATTTCAAACGATCGTTCATCAATTGAATTATTTCCTCTACAGCAGCCACTTTTTGAGGGCCTTGTGCCTTTTCCAATCTATAGTTTAAAACACGGTCTAAATACTGAAAAGTTGCAAGGCTATAGGTTGGGCATTTTTCTTTTACTTCCATTAAAGGCTCATATGCCTGGTCATAACGTTGTGCTTTTGCATCATCGTAAGCCAATGCAGCCTTAACCGCACAATCTGTATCCTGGGCTTTTAACAATCCGGTGCTTAAAAATATTCCGGAAAGGATAAGTATGAATTTCTTTTTCATTTTTTTAGTTTTAATGGTTTATTGGTTTAATAGTGGTTAATCAAATTTTCTTTGCACAAACCATTTATCATTTAATGATAAACTTATGGATAGTTTTAAAAAGTTTTCTTCTATCAAACCTGAGTTTGCAGTACCGCGCTGTCCATACTCAATTCCAAGGTTTGCATTGGAGAAATTATTTCCTGCTGGTAATCCAAGTCCAAAAGATATGCCAAACTCATTTATCGCTTCATTATTGATATTAAGCCCTGTTTCTTCAAAACGAATTCCGGCACGGTAAACTATCCGGTTAAAGTAACTAGTGAGGGAATTGTATTGTGGTATATAAAAACCTCCAAGCCTGTATTGGGAAGCATTTTGATAACTCACGTCCTGATTTGGAGTTACGGAATTAAAATCTTCTGCCTGGATATTGGAATATTCGGCTCCTAAAAACCATTTATTTGATGCTCCCAATCCAGCTCCAAGAGTAAGTTGCGCCGGTAAACTGAGATCTGAATCAGGGAAAGTGACATCATTTTCACTGACTACCAATTCACTCCCGTTCGCGCCTAAGGCAATTGTTGCAGTGTTTTGAATTTTTTTGGCGGTAATATCCATTTTAGGCGAATAGGTAGCAGCGGTATAAAAATCCAGGTTATCTGAAAGTGCCCGTTGATAATCCAATCCAAAATTAAGGTTAAAACCACTTAAGTCTGTTCTATCAATTTGTCTTGTCCCAAACTGAATTCCTTTTTGAAATGCGGTAAAGTTATTTTGAATATTTCCGAAGTTGTAATTTACACTTACCCCTAAACTCAAATTGTTGCTAACTGCATAGCCGGTACTTAAATACACCTTATTCATTCCGCCACGTCCTGTAAACCGGTTTGCAGTTTCCTCATTGACATTCAAAATCTTATATCCAACGGAGGTAAAAGGAATGAGGCCAAAGCCAAAATTCAATTTTCCGGTTGGGATTCCTATTGCCAGGTAATCCAGGGAAGTTGTTCTGCTGCTTTCGCTTTCCTGGTCAGTTTTTATTTGGGTGCTCTGGTGGCTTCCCCCAACCGTATACGTGGTTAGCTTTAACCTGCCGTATCCGGCTGGATTCCTTAGGTTAAGGTGTATGCTGTCTGAGAAAAGCCTCAAACCTCCCATTGATTGATTTTCTACCGTACCCTTAAACTTTGTAAGGCCAATTCCGTAAAATGAATAGGGAGAAGAAGTCCCTTCTTGCGCGGCCGACAACACAGTAGTTAGTAAGGCCACGATTATTATAAATCGTTTAATCATTGGGGTTTGTTAAATTCTAATATATAATTCAATCCTTCCAGGAGGAAATTCGAGTTCGCAAAGATGCTATTTTTTAATCGCTTACACAAAAATTGTGCATCCCCACCTGTCAAAATTATTGTTAAATCTTTATATTGAGCCTGATAAGCAGCAATTATTCCTTCCATTTCGAAAGTTATCCCATAAATTACCCCGGAATGCATACAGCTATTTGTAGTGGTTCCAATAAGCGTTATTTCCTCTTCGCGGTCTAATAACGGCAAATTTTCGGTGTCGCTATGCATTGCCTTATAACGCATTTCCAGACCGGGTGATATGGCCCCACCCAAATATTCGTTCCTGTTATTTTTAAAATCGTAGGTAATACAAGTACCGGAATCTATCACCAAAACATTTTCGGTGGGAAAATGTTTACTTGCTGCCGACACAAGTGCAATCCTATCGTTTCCCAAAGTATTAGGGCTAAGGTATAAATTGTTGAATACCTGTGGCAATTGTTGATTCAAAATAAACAATCTGGAACCCTCCTCTAACTTTTGCAACCACTTTAAAGGGGTTTTTGAGACCGTAGAAAGGATAACATTGTCCGGTTTTTGATACTTTTGTTCCAATTCTTCAAGATTTTTTAAAAAATCGAGCCTCAATGAAATTTTTTTCTTAATTAATACATCCCCCTGAAATAGAGCCATTTTTACCAGTGTATTTCCTATATCGATTACAAGATTCATAGATATCCTTTAAGAAAAACGAAGGTACAAAAGCATTTTTTCAATTTTTCCTTTGCAGGTTAATTAAATGAAATTATATTTGCATCCGCTTGAAAGGCTTATTAGAAGTTTTAAAGCAACTGGTACCTTAGCTCAGTTGGTAGAGCAATGGACTGAAAATCCATGTGTCCCTGGTTCGATTCCTGGAGGTACCACTTGAAAACCCTGAAACTTATGTTTTGGGGTTTTTTTGTTTTAATCCTTTTTGAAATGCGCTGTTTATATATTATTTACAATAAAAATTTAGATCATTATTATACCGGGGAGACTAAGAATATTGAATAAAGACTGAAAAATACAATAATCACAGACGCAAAAATGAGTTCACAGCGGCTCTATCAGATTGGGAATTGAAGCTGATTAAAGAATATTGAAAAAGGGCTGATAATATTAATTTCCGTGAATATTTTGAATAAATTCTGTTAAGTAGTTTATTGGAAGAGTGCAAAAGGCAGCTTAAGAAAATCTACCTGAAAACTAAAAAATAATAGTTTTTTTTTCAAAAATCCGGTCACTTTATTCCCCCTGGTTTTTATCGATTAAAAATAGAGGTGTTTTCCAGGTTAAACCCGAAATTAAAATAGCATTAATTGATATTTAAAACGCTAATATCACATTGACAAATGCACCTATTACCGTAAGAATTATTAATGCA
>Ga0209414_1000459_pt1 | contig 19340 bp, 27 predicted proteins | sample LakVidmifraction_4_FD_181154 | JGI IMG/M metagenome (GOLD analysis project Ga0209414, IMG submission 181154) | Hypersaline microbial communities from Lake Vida, Antarctica - Brine Hole Two &gt;0.2 micron (SPAdes) (version 2) | ecosystem: Environmental > Aquatic > Non-marine Saline and Alkaline >... | reverse complement strand
GGTGAAATTCGCCGGGGATTTTTTGCGTAGGTCGTGCGTAGGTCGTGCAAATAAAGGGCAAATAATAAAATAATAAAATAATAAAATCACTTAGCTTGTGTGATTTGGAGGCAAATAAGTAATGCCCCCCCCAGGGGTGCGCGCCGATGGTTCGTTACCGAGCTTTCGCTGGGCCGATGGTTGCCCGCCTTATGATATCCAGGGTTATGATTCGTTACCCTATGGTATCCGCCCCGATGGTTCGTTGCCCTATGGTTTAGTTGCTAGATAATTTATTTTTTCCCTTGACACGTTTTGAGAAATTCGACTTTCGGCGGGTTAGAGTCTTGTTTGTTTGTTTGTTTGTTAAGTAGGTAGAAGGAAAGCGCGCAGGGGCGCGGGCGCGCGCAAGTATCAGACTTCCCAAACGGTGTCAAGGCTTTTTTTGTGACAAAATTGTCACATTCAGAACCAACTTTTCCCTTGTGTCTTTAGTGGGGCTGGGGTAAAAGTATAGCTCCCCCGAGGGACTTCGAAAAACTTATGAAAAACCTGAAATTCACCGTTAGCCTCTCATTCGCGCCAAGCGATTTCGAGAAATTGTCCCGCGTTATCGCCGGGATTTTGAAAGCCGATCCAGACGCCACGTTTGGCGATTCGTCCGCCTCGAAAATGGTTCAAGACTTGTCCGCCCCGAAAGTGGCCCAATACTCGTCCGCCCTTCGGACTCGGTACTATTGCAAATTTAAGGCGGAATTCCGTTACCCGTTCACTCGTCGCGAAACGGCGCGATTCAGCGCCAACGAAGTGATTCGGGAGTGCCTTACCCGAGGGATTCCCGCCAACGAGCTCGAAAGGAGTTTCGACTAATCAGTAAGTAAACCAACAACAACACAACAACGAAACTATGAAACTACTACCCAACAAATTCAGACTCTTCTCTGACCTCGTAGGCCAGACAAACGCCATCGAGATTTTCCGGAAGGAAATCGTAATCGCCCACAACGCGGAAATTCGGAAGTCCGCGGCACTTATTGCCGCGCAAGCTGGATGCGGGAAAACCGCACTTATGGAAGCAATCGCCGGAGAGGCGCGGGCGATTGGAGCGGTTGTTATCTATCTGGACACTCCAACGAAGCTGAGAAAGCCGGAGGACGCGGCAGTGTTCTTCGACCGTCTCACTGTGGCGGTTGAAAGTGGGTCGCCTGTCTACGTTTTCGCGGATGAAATGCACGAACTATGGACCCCACCCGCCGGAATGAGCCAGACAGTTTCGCTCGCCAACGTGCGGTTGTGGATTAGGGAAGCAACCGATCCGGGAAAGCTCGGGGCGTTGGAAATCATGATTCCCGGATTTGAATCGCCAATCCCTTGGAATTCCAACAGGTGCAAAGTAATCATGGCAACAAACGAACCTTCGAAGATCAAAGACCAAGCGATTCATTCTCGAGCGGAGAGGATTGATCTCGCCGACTATAGCGACGAGGAAATGGGTGAAATTGTCGTGCGACTTGTCAAAGCGGCGAGCCTAAGAGCAGACGAGAAAACCCTGAAGCATATTGTTCGCGTTTGCCGAGGCACGGCTCGCGAGCTGGATCATATGCTCAGCGCGATGCTCAGACACCTCAACGGAAAGCCAACTGTCAGCCGTGCGGACGTGTTTACGATCCTAAAGGAGCGCGAGCTTTTTCCGGGCGGGATCAAACGCGAGGAAATGGATTTGCTCCTCCTAGTGGGTGGGAGCGGTCACAAGTCAGCAGTGTTACGTGCCATGAAGCCCGCCATGGCTCTCACGTCTATTCGAGAGGCCTTGGCGTTCCTTATGTCCCCAGCGTTCAAGCGTCCCTTGGTGCGGATGGCGGGGTCCGCCTATCAACGGACTGAGGCGGGAGATGCCTATCTGTCCGAAATCCGGAAAGAGGGATTCCGCGCCTAATTCATCGGGCGGGGAGCAATCCCCGCCCTTCCAACAAAAACAAGTAAGTAAATAAAAATACCATGCAGATTCATATAAACTACAATTTCGACGCTGACACTACCAGCCCGGAAGATTTCGCCCTCATCGTCAAAGAACTCTCGGAAGCCCTAGCCGGAATTGCTCCGGTCCACGTTTCCACCGGCCGGCCACCGTCCGCCCCTAGTGGCGAGGGATCGGAAGCGGGCGACTACGTAGCAAGGCAAGCTGAATTGGAGGAAGTAAAAGCGGGCTACCGCGCACGATTCGGAAAAAACTTCCGCCTTCGGTCGGATCAAATGGAGAGCAACAAAGTCTCAATAATGCAGGCCTGCCTTTCGTCAGGGGTTTGCAACGGTGGGGCAGGTGCTACCGCCAGCGTCGTCACCCAGTACGCAGAAGAGCCTCTAGAGGATGGCGAGTCGATGCTTGACTAGGGACCGAATCAAGAAACCGCCCGCGCCAATAGGTGCGGGCGGTTTTCTTTGCCTTGCTATAGCGTCCGACGCGTAGCGTTCAAGGTATTTTGATTTGCATCGGGGGTCACCTATCCAGACGAGTTTGCCGGGGCTACCAGCGCAGTATTTTTGTATGCTTATAAATCAAATCATCTTATGTATTAGCTAATTCCTCGCGCGTGTATTAGCTAAACGTGATCACTAAGCCTAAGTCTAAGTCTAAGCATAAGCCTTAGCTAACGTTAGCTAAGTCTAAGCCTAAGTATTAGCTAACGTTAGCTAAGGGGGGGGTTTTTCAAAAACTAAGGCTTAGCTAAGTGGTGATTCGGCGGGGGCGGGGTTCATTAGATTTTCTCCAACCCAAAAACCACCAAACAAAACCGCTAAAACCACTAAATAAAAATTACAACAAAACCACGACAAAAGCATAAAACACCCAACATAAAAACATAATACAACCCACGATAAAAAATACATCATAAAGTTACTAAACAAATCCCACAATATAAAACACCTAACATAAAACACAGCTAAGAATCTATTCTAACTATTCTAACTATAATGTTACCCACCCTCCCTTTTTTAAAAGCGCAATTAAAATTATAAATATTATTTGGTTATTTGAGAAATCGGGGGGACGTTAATTTTCCCTTACTTTTTTTCTATTGGCCATAATTTCCATTCTGTTTCAAAAGTAAATCCGTCTTTGTCGTAATCAAACCCTGCTGTATAACTTAACTCATATATATTCTATTACCTTCTATGGTTATTTCGAACATTGGCCGAGAAGATGCAGAAAATCCAAACTGGAATTTGTGGTCATCAATATAATAGATAAGAGAATATTTTGGAATTTCGTTCATTTCTTTTTTTAAATTTCTTTTGTGCTCAACTCTACCAAATTATTATTTGCTAATTTCCATTCTAGTTGCGAAAAATTAGTTGCATTAAACATCATTCCGTATTCTTCGTGGCGTAAGAACAAAAATTCTTCACAACTTTTGGGTTTTTCTTGATTCCTCGCCTGGTTAACAAAATAATCTTTAATTACCGACTGTAGGACAAAACATCTCTTGCTCCAAGAATCACAAATAACATGGCTTTGATAATATAATTCTTGTCCCAAATCTAAATTGATTAAAGAGCTTTTGGTTTCAAATTGCTGCCATTCAAAGCCAAATACTCTTCCATATTCTTTAGTATTTTCGACTTTATAAATCCAACAGCGATTTTTTAGGTCTTTTTTGGTAGCAATGTGTGTTGGAATAGCATGAGCCTCGCCACCAAAATCAACAATTTTTTGAATTATTGGCGACAACTTACTTCTTTCTTTTTTGCTGCGTTCTTTGATTTTACGATGTAGCGCACAAAGATATTTTATATCGCCTTCTTTTGAAATATTGATTCGAATGCCGTTGACTTTGCCGCCCCATCGTTTGATTTTAGCTCCGAATCTGTTTCTTACCCACCCATCTTCGCAAAAATCAAATCCATCTGGGTCGCCGCCTAGTTGGTTGCAAACAGCAAGTGCCGAGCAATCCTTGGGAACGCGAAAAGTGTGTTTACCATTTATATTGGCTTGTCCTGATTTGTTTCTGCTAATTTTCATTTTAAATGGTTTTCTTCGTGTTTTTTTGTAGCCTTATCTTGTTATGATTTTATAATATAAATATTTTAGTTGTTTGCTAATTTAATTCTACCAGAGTTATCGTAGCATATCCAGAAGAGAATGTCAATAGATTTTTAAAAACATTTTTTTATCATCCGCGCGGGTCTTTGTACCAAACGTCATTTGAGGGATTAAGGCAATCACGTTCTTTTAATTTGTTATTACTAGTTAGCCAAGAATATCGTCGTACCCAGTCCGCTGCGCCTTAGGATATCAGCGTTGTCGTGACCATAGCCGACGAGCGCGATGGAACATCCGCAGTTTGCCTTTGCCTCGGTGTCGTCCACATACGCGAAGTGGGGCCGAGTCTTCACAAAGCACACTCCTGACGCGCGTTTCCACACCCATTTATCAAATGCTTCTGTTTCCGTTGCTGCCGGAACGAGCATTATGCCGTTTCCGTGTGCGGCCATGCGCTCCATCCAGAGCGGGCGAACGTAACGATTGAAAGGCGGGTTGAGCCATACGCGTCCTACCCATTTATCGTGAAGGCCATTTTCAGACCACTGAAGATTTGCGGTCTGCCACGGCATTACGCGAGCACAAGCAGGGTCGAGGTCAAACGAGCCAAGCGGCTCCAAGATCCAGCGAGGAGTTAGCCATTCGTCATTTTCTCCGATTGTTGATTGGTGGGCTTTCATTGCGGCGGAGTAACTGCGTTAGGCGTTGGAGGAATAGTATAATTTGGCTGATGATTATTAGCTGCAATATTGTCAACGACTTTTTTTGAAACTCGCCTAAAATCATCGGCTACACTTCCTACTAAAACAATTGTTGTTCGGTTTTTTAAAGTAAGGGTTACTTTGGGTTGACCCACTAAAGTTAGATAAGACTCGTTAATCATAGAGTGCCAAGTAGAGCCTAAATGATTTTGGGTTAGATCGTAAGAATAATCAATAATTTCTTTTATGTCAATTGCTATTGTTTTATCTTTGCTTATCCAAGTTAATTTTTTATCAGATTTTTTATCAACTTTTTTTTCTTTGAAAAAGCGATATGTTGGTTTTCCTTCAATATCATTCATTTTATAAATAGAATGATCATAATTAAAAGATGATCCGGTCGCCCAGCCAAACGGGTTAGAATATCTCCAATCTCCTATCTGGTTATCTCCTTTCTTCATTGTCGTGTTGTGTTGTTTTTTTTGCTATCCTATCTAATATATCTGCAACCTCTAATGCATTTTCTCTTTCAGCGTTATTAACCGCATCTGGAACAATCGCAATAGCCGCGCGAATCCTTTTTGCCCAAGCGCGAGCTAATTCTGGATTTTTAACAACCTCTACTTTAAGCTTCCAAAAAACATATCCTTTATATCCATAGCGGCGAATATTGCATATTAATTCAATGTATTTTACAATAAATACTTTAAGTCTAAACTTAATTACTGTTTTTAGTTCTTTCCAAGTATTATTTAAGTCTTCATATTCTTTTATCATAATGTTATTTTATAAAAAATTTCCAATCTGAATTTTCATCCATCATGCCTGAATTAATTGCTATAGCGACTGGTGGTGGCTCAGACAATTTGTATTGTGGTTTGTATCCGAATTTTTCTTCAAATTCTTTTAATGTCAAATTACTTTTTTTGTGATTAAGTTTAACATCGCATGGTGCTAAATTTTGCCAAGTATTCGGCGAGCCGGGTAATCCGCGCCTTCTCCATTCATCGCGACTAATAACGTGCTCAACGTTCATTTCTTTGGGCGATAATTTTCGTCCACTATAATAACACTGATAATTGTAATGGTCGCCAAGATTACTTTTTGTTGGACGAAATTTCTTAAATGGGATCTTTTTATATTTCGGAGCAATAAGAACAGTTGGTACGCGTATTTCTAATTTACTTGTTCGAATTTTACCAACGTCTACTTCTCTGGGAGATAATTCAACCCATTCGTCCCATCTTAAAGGAATCATTTCTATGGGCATATCAAAATGATACGAACCATTGTCATCCTTATAATACTCTACTTTGATTGCAAGTTTCGGAGTCTTACTACTATTCATGTCTTGGAGTGCAGTCTGAACCGAGCAAAACCCAATGGGCGCCCAATTCGCATTCAAAACAAGAACTTTTTTATGTAAAACATTGCTCATCGCAAATGTATTTTAACACAAATTATACTTTTTGCAAGTATTTTTTAATAGAATTTCTTTGCTCTTGGATTATGTTAATCTTGTCTAAATTATCAACGTATTTTAATTCTGAAAAATCATCAGAATATTCTGGAATTTTATTTTCTGTCTTACAGCTAAAAACAAGAGAAACGGAATGCCTGTTACTTAATTGAATTTCTTGTTGGTATTCAATATAATCAAATAAATTATAATTTGATACTGCGACGCCTAATTCTCTAGCTGCGATTCTAATTATTCCCTTAACAACACTTTCCCCGAAATGTAATCTACCTCCGGGTAGACCATATACTCCTTTATATGGTTCGTGAGTTCTTTTTCCTAGTAAAACTTTATTATCCTTGGCGAATAATAAATCTACGCAAAGTCGCGGGACTTGGCTGAAAATTTTATCGTATTCATCTTGCTTTATCATATTATAATATAATTTCCGCTTTTCTAATTGTTTCGCATAATAAATCAATAAGGGATAAAAGTTCCTTTGAGCTATAACTGCTTAAGTGCTTGTTACGCTGACTATCAGTAAGATGTTCTATTTCGACGGGTTTGTAACCGCTCTCTGTTTTAACTCTGTAATATATTCCTGTCATTTTGATTTATTTTTCTGTTTAGTATGGCGGATAGCATAGCAGTCGAAGCCAAGCCCGAGTGGTTACGGGCCGCAATCTTTAGCAGGGATGCCCTCTGCCTTAGAGGTTTACTATCCAATTATTATTGTTTTTTGTATTTTATCTAAAATTTTTCCTAAGTTATTTTCTCCGCTCATTGTAAAAATGTCTATGCCCCAAAATTTATCTCCCCAATTATTATATTCGTAAATTTTTCCTTTATATTTTATTAATTTTTGTCCCCAAGCGGTATCTTTATTAAATTTGTTTTTTAATGCGTATTCCATCGCGGGTAATTTAATCTCATTCCAGTCTTTTCTCAATTCAATGTTTCGTGAAAAAGCCTTTGCTTTGAATGGATTCATCCGTGCAATCTGCTGGCGCAAAATAACATTTTTTTTATCTACCTTCATAGCTTGGTAAAAATTCTCTACAGCCCAATAATTTATATTTTGGTATAATATTGGTTTATCCATTTTTTTCATGTTTGAAAACCAATTAATACAATATTTACTATTCTCTACCTTATCTTTAATTATATTTCCGTGACATGGGAGCGGAAAGCAGTAGCATAATAAATCTATTTCTTCATTTCTAAGTTTTTTTATAATTAATTCATTTATTGCGTCACAAATTTGTGGATTACCACAAGCTATTTCAGAATTTAAATATTCTTTATATTTAATGATTGCAGTTTCAACGCTGTTTACTTTAAATTTAGCTTGAGCGTGACTTGATTCTTTAAAGTAATATATATTTCCAAGCGGAGATCCTCTGCCAATATAAAAAGTATGGTCGTTCATAACGTGAGAACGTTTGTTGACTATATTAATCATTATATATCTTTTTTAAGCTTTCTGGATGATGGAATCTTTTTATCCATTTATCTGATTTCCCCAATTATCCCAACCATCAAATTTATCTCGTGCAAATAATTCAATTCTCGGAACATCTCCAACTAATTCTACGATTCTATCTCTTACTTCGTCTGGTTTTTTGGAATGATGAAGCCTTTGCGACTGAATTAGCGATTTCACGTTATGCGTTTTTACCATTTTATGAGCATGTTTACCCCTAGTGGCCAAAAGACAAAATTCTACTCCGCTTTTAAGGGTATATGCGCCCATGAATGATACGGGTTTATTTTGTTTGGTTAATTTTTGCCATACAAATCCCATAGTTTTATACTCAAAGTCCCAAGCGGGGATAATTTTATTTATGCATCTGGTTAAATGGTAATCAGTTGTCCAGATAAATAAAATTGAATCATCTTCGGATATGTTTTTAACTGGTAATGCAGCTATATCGTCAGATGACATTACCGGATACGGTGGACGACGCATCCCCTTAATTGTCGTGCAATTTGGCAATACTGTCTTATCATTATAATAAGACCATGCTGGGTCAGCATAAATAATCTTATACTTTTTATTTGGAAATTTGCTCATTATCGTCTATTTTTATGGGATAAAACTAAATATATGAGCAATTACATCTACTGTCCATCCGTTTCCTAACTGCTTATATCTTTGTGTATTGCTAACGCAATTAGAATAGTTATCAGGAACATTTTGAAGTCTCTCATATTCTAATGGTGTCAACTTTCTATATTCAAATTGACTAATCGCCACCTTTTTTTCTTGATTACCACCGCAAACGGCTGTGAGTGTCGGAGCTTTACCTTCAACTCTATAAATTCTCTTTAAAATGTCGTATCCTTTTATATCGGTCGCCATGCCAATTACTCCGCTCATCCCCTGATTGCCGAACCCTTTGTAATCGCGAGCCAATAAACAGTAAGATTTTTCTCCGCCTTTTTTAAAACATTTGCCTTGCTCTGATACTATAAAATGCTCGCCTTTTTTGCTTTCAAGTATATCCTTAATAACTACGCCTTTGTCGTTAGGATCTGTTACTCCGTTAATATTTGTCCAATAATTCCTTACTCTGTTTTGGGCGCTTACTAAAGAACTGTTAATTTGAATAAAATCTACCCCCAAATATTCTGAAATAATATCAGAATACTCTTTTTTCATTTTAACATTTTCAAATAAAAACTTTATGTTTGGATTATACTCTTTAATTTCTTGCAAAATACGAACGCATTCAAAGAATAACTTACCGCGAGGGTCGTTAAAATTCAACTGTTTCCCGGCAAAAGAAAAAGACTGACAACAAAAACCGCCAGTCAACAAATCTATTTTGGGTAAGTCTTTGGCGAAAACTTTTGTAACGTCGCCAAGCTGGACAGTACTTGGATAGTTTTTTTGAGTAACTTGAATTGCATATTTATCAATTTCACTAGCAAAATAATTATTTACTTTAATCCCTGCTCTTTCTAGGGCGATTTGTCCACAAGAGATTCCGTCAAAGAGGCTTAATACGTTCATTTTAGTAACAACTCTTTAAAAACTTTTTCAGTTCTAATTTTGAATATCATAATATATATAGCCCCGCAGAGAATCGAACTCTGTTAAAGGGATTAAAAGTCCCCTGCTTGACCGGAAAGCTCCGAGGCCGTTTGCAGCTATTTCTAGCTGCGTTTTTGTTACCAGCCAATAGTATAGCTATATAACGTTACTCCACTTTTTTTCGTTCCAAAAAAATCAAGCTCTACCTCAGAGTCTCTCGTTACTGAAAACCCGTTCGCACGAATTTTATCAATAACATTTTGGCTTACCTTGCGATAAGAATCAACGATAATACCAGTGTTTCCGAGTTTGGAATGCTTGCTGATTAATGATTCAAAAGAATCTAAATCGACTTGTGCGTTTTTACAAATTTGTGATTCGTTAAACTTAGTGACTGCTGATTTTGCTTGTTCTACTGTTATTTTCATAGACTCTTATATTACTATTTTTTACTGTTTAGTCAATTTGTTTTTTAAAATTTAACAAGAAAGTAAAGAGCGGTCAGGCTCTTTTATAGTTTTATGTCAATTTCGGACCGGTATGAGATATATGTGGACCTGTCGGCATCGAAGCCGATTCCATAAAACACATATAATTTTTCTTTGTTCACATGCTTAGTTAATTCATTGTACTGCTTTGATTTGTATATTTAATTAACAAGGATAATACAAACTACATATAGTTAATCTCAAGTTAAGCTACTATAATCGCCTCCCTTTATTCTTTGTAATAAAAAGATAGCTACTAAGAATATCTCGCTACTTTTTGCTTCGTCTATTTTATTAGGCGAAGGCTAACTCGGCAGTTTCAGCCTCAATACCTTCGTATTGAGCCAAGATTGCGTCAGGATCATTAAAGATCGCTTCGGCTTCTGCCATCAATGCATCATTTTCGTCTGCTTTTATTTGTTTCTCTAGATTATTTAAGAGGCCAACTAGAATCCTCTGCATGAGTTACAACTACTGTTTTTCTATGTCGAATCCATTTTCAGGCCCATATATTATTTATCGATTAAGATAAAAGGTGAAACAAGAGGTAGTTGAAACCTCACGAAGACTGATTAAGAGTCAGTTGCCCGTCCACTGTGGCTTTTGTTTCGTTTAATTGCTAAGAGATGCGTATCAGAATCGAACTGATCTATGAAATTTTGCAGATTTCTGTCTTACCGCTTGACTAACGCATCGTTATTTTTACTAAAAGGGGTGATATATGATATTCGAAATCATCCTGTCCGATCCACAACCGGAAGTGCGAAACCACTACACTAATATCACCATACGAATTATTAACTTTGTTTTAAAATTTATCCAAAAAACACTTTACGAACTTTTTCGTCTTTGTCAAGCTTTACTGTTAGCCGGGACGAATCTCCATCAAAATTATAAAACCCGCCTTTAATTACTCGGTAATTTTCAATGTCGTTGTCCTTGCAATATTTTACAACTGCCGATTCGGATTTTCCAATTAAATCTTCAACGTTGTTTGGGGACGATTCTTTTCTTGATACTTCTTTTTCTAAAACTGATGGTGTTTCAACTTTAGAAGATTCTGGTAAAATTACTTCGTCGTTTTTAACTACTTCTGTTTTAGGTTCGACTTTAGAATCTTTTTTCGTATTTTTTTCTGATTGTTTAGCTTTCATATACTATGTTACACTTATTTGTTTATAAATTATGTTACGAGGAGATATTAAGACCTTCGGTGATTGCGAGTGCTCCCCAGATAATGACATGAGAACAGCCACAAGGTTGATGCTAAGAACGCCCAAATAACCGTGTTAATTGACGGCCACATACAGGCGATTGCTACTGAGATCGCCATCTGCAAGGCTGCAAGGCCTAACCATGCGAGGCGTCCAACCTGCGTCGCGCTTGCAGCTTCAGTATTAGGCGGCGTTTCTGGCGTGGCTTGGTAGTTGAGCTTGGGGTCGTTCGGCAAAATCAAAATTCCCAACCCAAATCCGCAAAACGAAACTCCAAGGCAAATTTCATTGCCCCATACCACCCGGAACGTAGTCAATCCGGCGATAAAAAACTCTTTTCGTCTATTATGATTATCACGTCTAAATAACACGGTTGGCCATACAATCTGGAGTCCAAACCTATCCCCTTCTCGATTCCCGATGGAGAGCATATCGGGATAAAGTCGAATAATCGGACCGAGCGAATTGTCGTTGGCTTTTGCGTTCATTTTAGTTCTCATATATAAAGATTATGGTATCCCCGGAAAAAATCGAATTTTCGCAAATGAACTTAGAAGGTTCGATGCCGCAATCCAGCGGCGGGGACATTAAATGTAAGTTTTTGTGAACGAGAACTTACAAACTCCGAGGGCGATTAGTTAATCGCTTCCACCAGTTAGTTTTTAAAGAACTAACAAACTTTTCACCATGAAAACAAACACACTTTGTTTACAATTACTCAACTGTAAGATGAGTATACTACAAATTTTTATTTTGTCAAGAAAAGATTATCCCCAACGTAAAAATCTTCCATAAATCCTTCTTCTTTTAAATATTGGCGAAGAAACTTTCTTTTTTTTATCCACCCGTCTGTTGATAATGACGAGTCAAGATTTTTATAACAAATACAACCCTTTTTGTCGGTTTTAATTTTAACCCCAAATATAAAAATTGGGTCTTTTATCCAATAAATTCGACGATGCGTGGGGATAAATTTTAAGTTTGATATTTCAAAATTAATATTTTCAGGTGTTTGCATATTTTACGTTTATGGTATATCTGGTTGAATTCGAATCAACAATCTTTGACTTAGGAGGTCAAGGCTTTATTCCAATTTAGCTACAGATATGTTATTTTATAAAATTATTTTAAATGTCTTAGTATATGAGCAATCACATCTACGGTCCAGCCATTACCTAAACATTTATATCTTTGGTTATTAGATAAAAGAGAGGTATAGCCTATCGGAACTGTTTGCAACTTTTCACATTCTTCTGGAGTAAACTTACGATAACTCCCTTCAGGTCGGCATATCAAGCTATCTAACGAATGCGTAGTTAAACAATTAGATTTGTCGTCCTTTCGAAGTTCTAGTTTTTTTATTCGCTTTTCTCCGTTTGGATAACGTGGCCAAGTTCTTAAAGCTGCTGCTTTATAAATTAAAAAATTGTGCTGCCAACTAGAAGTTATAATTGATGGGCTTTTTCCTTTATAATTTTGAATCCCGCCCTTATTCGCTCCTCTGGGCCAAACCCAAATGCCATCATAATCTTGTTCAATAATATTTTGAAGCTGAATGTTTTTATCTTCTGGTTGATTAACATTTTGAAAATTATGCCAGTAATTTCTAACTCTATTTTGACCAGACACAAGCGCGCTGTTTATTTGAATAAATTCTACCCCCATAATATCACTAATTACGTCAGAATATTCTTTTTTCATTCTTACGTTCTCTAGTAAAAATTTTACATCGGGGTTAATTTTTCTAATCCTATCTAATGTTTTAACAAAGTCGAAAAATAGCTTACTTCTTTCATCATCAAAATTTAATTGTTTACCTGCAAAGCTAAATCCTTGACAGGGGCTGCCCGCTAAAACTAAATCTATCTTTGGTAACTCTAAGACGTTAATGTTTCTAACATCCCCTAGCTGAATAGTATTCGGATAATTATGCTGGGTAACTGTAATCGCGTGTTTGTCAATTTCCGAGGCAAAATAATTGTTTACTTCAATCCCTGCTCTTTCTAAGGCGATTTGTCCGCAACTAATCCCATCGAAAAGAGATAGAACATTTAATTTATTCATTATTTATTGTTTTTTATGGTAGCTTTACTCGGACTTGAACCAAGAGTTAATCCCATATGAAAGGATTGTTTTACATTAAACTATAAAGCCTTTTTTAATTATTTTTAGATTAATATGTTGCTTTTTTTAAGCATTGTTGATAAAGGGTTGATTTATAATTTTAATCTTTCTACACAAATATCATAATATTCTTTTTCTTTTTCAATACCAATAAATTGACGGTTTAAATTCTTTGCCGCTAAACAAGTTGTGCCACTTCCCATAAACGGATCAAGGATTATATCACCTTCATTGCTATGGATTTTTGCCAAACCTTCCATAAGTTTTAAGCTTTTCTGCGTAGGGTGGAATCCTTTATCTATAGAACATACGAATTTTGGTCTTTGATATTTTTCATCTTGGCGGTTAAATGTCCACTTAGCTTTAGGCATGGTAAACCAAATAGCACACTCGTAATCGGCTATATACCTTCTGTCCCTGTTCCTCGGCATAGGATTCGACTTTTCTAACCTTAGCATGTCTTTAGTAATAAAACCCAACGACTCTGCGAATTTTGCAATGTCGCCCAAGTTCCTCCAAGTATTAAAAACAATAAAAGAACCGTTTTTATTTAAAACACGATAACATTCTTTTATGTAGGAAAATATGTCTGCGTTTTTGTCCCACTCACCAAAATCAATACCGGCACGATTCACCATTGTATGAAAGTTATTGTTTCTGGATATATTATATGGAGGGTCTGTAAGAACTAAATCTACATTATTATCAGGAATATTCTTCATCAACTCCAAACATTCGCCGTTCCATAGTTCTTGTATCATAATTTTAAAATAATGTTTTATCGTGGATTATTTATAAGCGGATAGCAGATTATTCGAAAACCAGCAGTTTAACCCGCCCATTCACTTTCCAAGTGACGCCTACACCCTGATAGGTTTACTATCCAAAGTAAGCAGAAATAGTAGGATTCGAACCCACGGAACGCGATTGATTACGGTTCTCTCGATTTCAAGTCGAGCGCCTTAAACCAGACTCAGCCATATTTCTATTAAATTATTAAGTCCTCCCGGTTGGCGACGATCCAACTACCTTTCGATTATCAATCGAATGCTCTACCAATCGTGAGCTACAAGAGGTTATTCAAGAAACTTGAAGCTTTGACGCTTCGTTTATCCAATTTGATTGCTGTGAGTTTCTTTCGAGTTGTTTAAAGATTAAAACCAAATAGACTTAAGATATAAAATATTATAAAAATTACAGTTAAAGAAAGAACGAAATTGTTTATCATATTTGGATGATACAAGATATTGTCAGAATGTCAAGTACTTTAAATAAGTGCGCCGACTTGGACTCGAACCAAGGGTGTGTCATTAACTGTAGAGGGTTTACAATCCTCTGGAATCGCCACTATCCGACCGACGCTTTATTGTTTAATATGTTATTGTTTTTTATGGTACAAGCGGTAGGATTCGAACCTACGCGGGTTTCCCGTCTGGATGTAAACCAGATGCTATCGGCCTCTCTGCTCACGCTTGCTTTTTAAAAATGTTTTATTTCAGATAAGTGCTCATAGAGGGAGTCGAACCCCCACCCCCAAAGAGACTAGTTCCTAAAACTAGCGCGGCTACCGTTACGCCATATGAGCTTTTAAAATTTATTCTTTATTTAAACATTCGTCACAAATATATTGAAACTCTGTTTTTTTATCTGATTCAGATGCAATGTAACGGTTTTGGGAATGTACTCCAATGTCTTTTTCAAAAGATTCTTTACATTTCGAGCATAAAAACCGCATAATAGTTATCTAATTTAAAATTTTGTTTTATTCTTTAATATCCTGAACGTTCACAGGATTTTCCGGTGTATTAACCGTCTCTGTTTTGACTGGCTCAGATGACTTACTCGAAGTAGTTTTAGAAAGAACCCCGGCGAGATACCCAATAAGAGCGTTAGTTACGCCAAAATAAGCCATTCCCGTAGATTGTTCTATTTCCACCCCTGTCGCAAGACACCAAGAAAGAGTTAAGACGCAAATTCCACCCATAACGCAAATAGCCATAATCACTGTTTTAATAACACCTTGGTTTGAATCGTTTTTCATGTTAATATAAATTACACGACGAGATCTAAATGGGATTATTTAAGGTGTCTCGCCAAGGACTTAAACCTTGAATTATTCCTTCGTAGGGAATTGTGATATTCATTTCACTAACGAGACATTTATTGTTTAATTCGGCAAGGTTTGGACTTGCTAGGTTTCCCATTGTATAGGGACGCGTGTTTTATTTTTCGCCTCGAATTAAAGGAGCTTCCTCTCGGCGACCATCCGAGTTAGCATCATTACAAGTGATGAATTTTAAGCAACGTAAATTAAGGAAGCGTTTTTTTATTTAGAGTATAATTCTATATAGTTTTTGTTATATTTTTCATAAATATAATTAAATTTAAGATGCATAATCGACGAGACTCGAACTCGCAATTTCTCGGAGTGAAAATCCGATGGGTCTACCAATTCCCCCACGATTACATTTTTTTTTATTTGTTAATCTCTTGCTTGGATATTATAATTCTCATATTTTTAAGTTTAAAAAAATGGCATACCCATAAGGACTCGAACCCTTTAGTTTAAAACAACTGGTTTGGAATCAGTTTGCAATCCCGCTTGCGAGTGGATATATTAATTGTTACAGTTATATGCAGTCTGTATGGAACTCGAATCCATAAATCTACTACTCGACAGGTAGTTGCATTTTCCAGCTTGCTAACAGACTTTTTTATTATTTTTTTTTACTAAGCTCCGGCAGTAGGAATCGAACCTACGGATTTGTCTCACGCTTTCAAAGAGCGGGCAAGCTACCAACAGCCTGAGCACCGGAATTATTTTATTTATAAATTTTTATAACTTTATTGTCTAATGCCCATTTGATATAAGATGGGTCTTCTTTCATAATCTCTTTTAAAAGTTTTCCTTTATGTTTACCAAATCTTAAAGTATCATTTGGTCGCATATATCCTTTTAAATCTACTTCTATTGTTTCGTCGTAGTAAAGGGTGTATTTCCTACTCATTGTATGTAACCCCGCTGATAATCGAAATCAGATCGCATCGCTTAAAAGGCGAGACTCTAGCCACTTGAGTTACAGGTCTATTTTGTTATGTATAAATTTTAAGGCCGCTAGTTTCTGTATCGATCAGAATTCTCAAGATTTTCAGTCTCGCGTTTGTCTCCTTCCCTACCCACTAGCGTTTGTCTATGTAAACTTTATAACTTTTTATTAATTTGTAAAGTGTTTTCACTTTTCAAATTTAACTTTTACTAAATCTTCGGGATTGAAAATTGTATTATTATGGTCTGCGCGGCGAGATTCGAACTCGCGTGCCCCTCGCCCCAAACGAGGTCGGATACCAGACTCCCGACACGCACAGATTATTATCTTTTAAATCACAAATTATTTTTATGGTGGAGAGGACGTTGCTCGAAAACGCACATTCGACTTTGCAAAAGTCGCGCACTTCCTCTTATGCTACCTCCCCATAATAAATATCTCATAAACGAATTAGCTTCCACTATCCGTAACCTGTGGTCAGTCGAAACGTCAATATAACACTTATTCATGATTCGTATTATACCGCTAAGAAAACTTAGTCACTTCGGATGTTATGAGATAAAAGTAAAAATGTTTATAAGTTGCTGGGGAGTGAGTCGAACACCCTTTAGAAACCAAGGATATGAACCTTGTCAGCCTTCCGAGGCTCGTCCCAGCGATTTGAAATTTATTTAGAAGTAAATTAGGTAGGATTTGAACCTACGGGCCTTAAATTTGGGGCTTCTCGTTGCTACGAGTATAGTATTCTTCGCTCACTACTAATTTATTTATTCAAGATACGTTTTTTTTGTCGGCCGCTCTACCAACTGAGCTATACAGAAAGACTTCTCTCTGCAATAGGGATCGAACCTATGACATGCTGATTTGTTATTATTTGTTTGCTGTTTGTATCTTTAAAGAGCACCGTGCGGGTTAGCAGCCCGCGTTTTTTCTACTTGGAAGGAAGATGCCATTAAGCAATCTAGGCGAACGGTGCGTTATTGTTGACTTGAAGCACCACAACTAGGGCTCGAACCTAGATAACGAAGTTAATCGTATACGCGGAATTAACAGTTCCGTCTCTTACCAAATTAGAGTACCGTGGTATATATTGCATATTATATCAAATATTTTACTATTGTCAATGTTTTTTAAGACAACGCATAACAAAATTAATTGTTACACGTTGATAATTTTTCTAGTATCCTCCTAAAAGAAATTATTCTTTCGGGCCGGAGCCTACAAATATATCAAAATATATTCTACGGCTTCTTGTGTGTGTTTTTTTTGTTTTTCTGGTAACTGAGAACGTTTCGATAACTCAACCTTAAAATTTAATCTGAAATTACTATACTATATTTTTGAAATTTGTCAATACATAAAAGAAAAAACCCGCAAACTTTTTAATTTGCGGGCTAATATCTAAAATATATTATACTCGCAAACTAAACCATTGTATTTCTTCCTTGCGGGGCCGAAAACACAACACAACTGCCAAAATCCCAATTTCGGGAGACCGGCTCGTTAAAATGTTTGGTTTGTTCTTTCATCTGTTTATATTATACACTCTTTTTTCTGTTTGCCAAATGTTTTTTTTATTATTTCACAACTCCGTAAATATCTGGGAAACTTCTAATAAGTTTTTTAAACTGGTTCCAAGGTAAATATGCGTGTCCTTTATCTCCCCATGCTTCCCCCCAACTATTTTGAATAATTACAAATGGTTTTTTATTGATAAATCTTATTCCGTGGACAATATAAAAATGCCCGCCACGAACTTCCCCGGAGAATTTAATAATTGATTGACCGTTTGGGTGATCCATTCCATCTCTCCAGTCTGAGCCAATAGCTATCGGGCCTGCGTTTTCAAGCCAAACAAGCGTTTCTTGAATGTTGTCGAAATTTTTGACTCCGCCTTTAATATAACCTAATCTTTTTAGGATGCTAACTGTCCACCAACTAATAGCTCCTTGGTCGGGACTATCGTCATTTGGTAGGAAATCTTTATTTTTATATTCTTGCCATAATAATTTCGCTGTATTTTCTCCATAATTTTGCGGATTAGGCTCACAATTCAAAAGATGGACTGACCCGTAGCCTGTGCAAGCGGCTGAATAGTCCTGATTTAACGTTGGACCAGCTTTCCATAATATTGCTTTTTTAGGCTTTCGGGCAAAAGCTTGTCGGACCGCCATTTTTATTCTTTTTAAGAATTGTAATGGTTTATTCTTTTTATCCTCGGCTCTTTTTAAAAGTTCGGGGAGCTTTTTCTTACGGTCTATATTTTTTTTATTCATTATCTTTTGTTACACTCTTTCGTATTTTTTCTTGTTTTTTTACTTATGTCGTAACTCTCAATATATCCACCATCTTCGCATTTAGGGCAAGTGTCTACGTTAAAATAACCAGATTCAAAATCTCCGTCTATAGCTGTCCCGCATTTTCTGACTGGTCCGCGCCAAGAGCATACGCCACAGATCGCGATATCGAGAAACAGTTCGGGATTTTCCTCTTCCCTTCTACAGAAATTTAAAAAATCATTGTTTATTTTCATAACGTAAAGTTGTCCGCTTTACTTTCAAATCCTCCGAATTTTGTATTTTTTGGTAATACGACTACGCGGCACCAATCCTCTTTGGTTTTTAAGTTAATATCTTCTTCTTTGTAAAACTTTCTTTTAATATGAGGGATATCATCAAAGTCGGTCACAAGATTATTTTTTCTCTTACTTGCTAAATTATTTTCTGTGCCAGCTTTGGTAATTTTCCCAATAAGAAGATTAGGATCACTATCTAGTGGAATCGAGAAAACGTGAGCAACAATATCGTCTGACGTTAATTCCTTATCTGTTTTTACTAAGACTACAAACTCATTCTTACTTGTATTTACCTTGCTTAATTCTCGTTCTTGCTTCTTTTCCTCTTCCAGCTTTTCAGCGTTTTGGATAATTTGATTATAAAGATTTACTTCAATCTTAACTTCGTTTAATAAGTGCGCTAGTTCTTCTATTTGTATGCTCATTTTTTTATTTAATTTATTTGTTTGTGTAATATTTTTCTAAATTTCTTCTCTTCGTTTTGGAATTCTCTTACTGCGTTATTATATCTTATAATATCACTTCTTTCTAATTGTATTTTTGAATTTTTATTTAATTCAATTTTATATATTGGTGGAATTTTTATTTTTGTTATTTTTATATTATCCTTCATAAAAGATTAGGGGTTTTAAATATATTTCCTAAATTTAATTTCTTTTATCATTTTATATTTT
>Ga0209414_1000457_pt1 | contig 19384 bp, 11 predicted proteins | sample LakVidmifraction_4_FD_181154 | JGI IMG/M metagenome (GOLD analysis project Ga0209414, IMG submission 181154) | Hypersaline microbial communities from Lake Vida, Antarctica - Brine Hole Two &gt;0.2 micron (SPAdes) (version 2) | ecosystem: Environmental > Aquatic > Non-marine Saline and Alkaline >... | reverse complement strand
AGTACGTATGCTGAATATATTGAAAAAGAAAAACTTAAAGCTCAAGAACCTGTTTTTGAAGAAGTTGTTCTTTCTGAAACTGAATTGTTTAACATGTTATCTGTTGCAGAACAAAGCAATAATGAACAAATTGAAGAAATCCAAGACCTTATACCTCCACTTGGAGAAAGAAGAGGTATTTTTCCAATAATTGGTATAACTAATCAATTAACAAATATTAATGCTTATGACCGATTAACACGCCGAGAAGTAGAAGAATATATAAGAGATGTTAGTAATATAAGAAATGTAGGAACACCACATATAGAATATATGAGAGATGTTAACAATATACTTCCTTATTTCGATCATGTTTTAACAACACCACCTATTACCGAACATACTTTAAACTATCTTCCTGATTACAATAGTCGTTTAGAAAATGAAAACGTTCCAACGCCATATAATGCTAGTAATCCAGATACACCTATTAATATACCTTTAGATAGAAATATAAGTTGGTTTGATGGTCGTTCTAGTCCTCATGTAACAGATTTAGATATTGATACTCCTTCAACAGAACATGAGCAATAATATAATACAACATCTTTACACGTTAGAGATACCAAAATTTATAACTAAAGTTCAAAGTTCAGAAAAAAGAAGAGCTAAATATTATTCTAATAAAGCAGGTCCTGGTCGTGTTAATAAATGTCCAGTACGTTTAAAAAATCCTATTCTTGACGATAAAGGTTTTTATTTAGATACAGAAGGTGCTAAAATATTAGCTAACATTAGAAGTGTAGGAACACCTAAGTTTATACCAATTAATGGTCAAATACTTTATGTAGGTAAACCTTGGGATAGAGCTAAACTTAAAATAGCTTTAGAAGAATATTTTATTCCTTTTGTAGAAACATTACCTATATTTACAGGCAGTATTATTATGGAAACTGAATTACATACTACTATTGGTCATGATAAAGGAGATTTAGACAATCTTGGTTACATGTATGGTAAAGTATTAACAGATACTATGGTAAATATGGGCAAGTTATATGACGATTCTGTACCTTATGTTACTAAACCATGTAGTGCACCACTATTTTTTCCAGTAAATTCAGATGAAGACAGAAAACTAGTCTATCACTTCTTTCAAGATTTACGACCAGAAATTTTAAAATTAAATACTATTCTTACAGTTTTGTAAGAATAGTATTTTTAAACAATAAAAAATATGATAACAGACGATTTTAACGAAGTTTTAGAATTTAGAATATCTAAAATTCGTGAAATATTACAAAACAAATCAGCAGAATATGCAGTTGGTGGAGATAGACTTCACAATTTTAATATGGCTGCTCAAATAACAAATTCTTCAAGAGAAAAATGTTTAATGGGTATGGCTATGAAACATTTAGTTTCTGTTATAGATATAACAAACAATGATGATTTACCTACTATTTATATGGTAGAAGAAAAAATTGGAGATTTAATTAACTATTTGATTTTATTAGAAGCTTCTTATAAAGATAAAATATTTAAAAAAAATATTAACAAAATAATGCCTTTTAAACAATGAACGAATGGATAAGAGACACAGTCATTATTATGATTGTATTACTTTTAGGTATAATGTTTGGAACAAAACTTGCATATTATACTATTGAAAAGAAAGTTAACGCTATAGGTAAAACTATAAATGCAGATTATTGTTTAGTAGACAGCATAGACGAAAACTGTTTATTAATCAATTTTACAGAACAAAAAATAAAATTTAGTTATATAGTTCTTGCACAAGCTAAATTAGAATCTAATAATTTTAAATCTACATTATTAAAAACAAATAATAATTTGTTTGGAATGAAAGTAGCTGCTACAAGATTTACTTTTGCTACTAACAGTCATGATTACGGCAGTTATGCTAAATATGAAAGTATAAAAGATTGTATTTTAGATTATAGGTCTTGGCAAATTCAAAATGGTTATAATATAACTAATGAAGAAAGTTATTTTAAAATGTTAAATACTATTTATGCAGAAGATCCTAATTACGTAAACAAATTAAAAAAAATAATTAAATGAAAGCAATAATTGATGCAGATCATATTCTATGGATATGTTTACACGGAATTAAACAGTTAGACGATGTTGGTGAACCTATAAAGCAAGATGGTAAATTTGTTTATAATCCTAAACCTTTTGAACAAGCTTGTGCTGAAGCAGATATGTATATCAGAAATCAATTAGATAAAGTAAACGCTACAAGTTATATTGGATTTATAGGAGGTAGTTCTAAACCACGAAAACTAATAAATCCTACATATAAATCTAATAGAATAAATGATAAACCTGATAATTTTGCAGCACTCACTCATTATATTACAGAAAACTGGAATATATTTTATGTAAATGATGCAGAAACTGACGATTATGTAGCAAGTTATGCTTTATTACAAAATGCTATTACTATATCTCCTGATAAAGACATTAATGCTTTAGAAGGAATGCATTTTAATCCTAAAAGAGAAGAAGTTTATAATATAAGTAGCGTACAAGAAAGTTATGCTTTTTGGTCTTCAATGATTATTGGAGACGCTAGTGATGGTATAAAAGCTTTATCTGGAAAAGGTCCAAAATATACAGAACAAATACTTAAAAATATTGATATTTTTAAAGACAATATGTCTACTGTAATATTTAATGAATACCAAAATCATTTTAAAAATACTGATTTAGCTATAAATGAATATTATAAAACATATAACTCTTTAAAAATAAAAAAAGATATTGAAATTACTTACGCATTAAAAGAATGGAGCGTGTTATGAACTTTATAATATTAAACAGAATTAGATGTTTATCGTGTGGCGATACTATTACAAGTTGTTATGACCATCATTATGTAATATGTTCGTGTAGAAAATGTGCAGTTGATGGTGGTAATTCATATCTTAGATTTCTTATGAACGGTCCTAGTGAAGCATTAACTTTATGGTCTGATAATTCTCATGATATAATTAGACATTTTGTAATTCGATACGGTTATGGAAAACCTGGTTTGTATGATTATGGTATTTTTCGTAAAACTATATTGTCTAGTATGTCAGATAGCCATCTTAAAGCGTTAATTGTATATTGTAAACCTGAAAATAAATATTTACCTATTTATATGGCTGAACAAAAATACAGAAAAGAACACAATATTAAAATACTTGATAAACCTTACATACATGGCCAGATATAATTGCAGTTTTTCTATAGAGAAAGACAATAATATAGAAAAAAAGTTTGAAGTTATAGAAACTGATTCTAAAAATAAAGACTATTTAATTAAAACTATACAAAAAAGATACCCTAGTCATAATATTATTATTAAAAGAATTTCTGATAGTATAAATGGAAAACCTGAAATACTATGATAGAAATATACAAAACCATGTTAGGCACATGGTATAATAAATTAATACCTGTAATATCAGATAGTAACTTTGATAAGTTAGGTAATAGTATAGCAAAACTTAGAAAAATAGAAACTGTATATCCTAATACAAAAAATGTATTTAAATGTTTTAGAGAAACAAACGCTGACAATTTTACCATTGTTATCTGGGGTGAAGAACCTTATTCTACTAAAGATACAGCAGATGGTTTATGTTTAAGTACTTCTGCAAGCATTACACCATTACCATTACTTAAATTTTTAAACGGTATCGAACAAGATTGTTACGGTGGTTTAAATCTTAATTTTTCAAATGATTTAACTTATTTAGCTAAACAAGGAGTTTTATTATATAATAGTAATTTAACTGTTGGTGCAGGTAAAAAATTAAATCATCAAGAGTATTGGGAATGGTTTAGTAATGAAATGGTTGACGTACTTAACAATATAGATTATCCTATACATGTTATATCTTTAGGAGAAGTTGCTAAAAAATATACTGACAAACTTACTTGCAGTGTTCATCAGATAGATTATCCACAAGATAATTGGAATCATGATAACTGTTTTCAAAAAGCAAATGAATTTTTATTTAGTCATTACGGATCTTTAAACACAATTTTATGGTAGAAACTTTAATATTAATCATAATAGGATTAATATCTTTTAAACTTGCACTAGATGCTCGTAAAATTTTAAACGATAACGCTTATCAAGTTATTAATTTATACACATTACTTAGTTTTGCTTTTTGTATTATGTTTGCTGTTATAGGCGGACTATGTATAGCAGGTATAATATATTTCACATGGATTCACATTTAATAAAAATACAAATACAAATAGATGGTCGTGAATACGAACATACTTTAGAAAAAAACGATTTAGACGAGGTTTTAGATTCTATATTTACAGGACTTAAAGTAGTTAACTATACTAATAGTGAAATTAAAAGTGCTGTAAGTGCTAGATTCTTACATCTTCTAATTAACAAAAATTAATTATGAAAATTAATACTTATTTAAAAAACTTTATAACTAATTGTGTTTTAATTAATAACATAAAATGTTTAAAAAAAACAAATACAGTTATACAACCAACAACTAGAGTTCGTATAAAAAAACAAAATAGAGTAGATTATACTTTTAGTTTATTAAACCCAGAAGAATAAAAAGAAAGTAGTGTAAAAACTACTTTCTTTTTTTTCTACTACTTGCTTGAGTTAATGTCTTGATATAACGCTTCATTGATAAAACGTTCACCTTGAGAATATAAAGGTAACAATCTTATACTAGATTTAGTAAATTTCTTTTGAGCTTTTTCAGCTTCTTCAGGTTCACCCCATAACATCTGCCAACTATTAGTTAAAAATGTTCCTACATTTTTTATACTAGATACAGCAGGTGCAGGAGATATTAATATTTGAGCTTTACCTGATATTTCAAAAGGAGTAAAAAAAGTAATTTCTGCATGATATCTATCTAATACTCTAATAAAAAAAGCTAATTGTTTTCTTCTTTTTTTATCATCATCAGTATCACCTGCTTTAATTAAAGCAATCAACATCATAGATGCAATAATAATAGAAATTTCTGCTAAAGCTTCTCGAACATTAGCTCTTTCAACTTCATCTAATTTAGTCCAAGTTAAACTCTTTTTAAATATAAATGTAGATAATGAGTTAAACCTTCCTTCAACATATTCTTGTAATTGATAATCATACTTACGATTAGACCAATGAGATTGTAATATTGCAGGAATCCATCCACGATGTTGAATTATGGCTCTACCTAAAAAGTGTCCTTTTAACCTAATTTTATCATCAGGGTTCATATTACCTAAAGCTCTACCATTAACGTGAATTACTTTTTGTCTAAATGCTTCAACTACACCTTCTTCAAGTTCAACTGCACCAACAAACACTAATTTATCGTTAACTACCTTATAATCACTCCATTTAACAGAATGCTTATCTGATTTAATCATTGCAATTAAACCTGATTTTTGCATGTGGTCTTCACTCCATTGCATAGCATAAAAAGGTCCAGGCACTTTATGTAATATTTTAGGATCTGATTTAGTTAATTCAAATTCTTTTTGAATAAACTCATTAATTTGAGGATCTAACATTTGTACAAAAAGATTAGCTTTAACTATATCTTCACTTGCTTTACTAAATGGCCCAGCAGTTACTACAGCTGTTGCAAAATTATAATCTTTAGCATTATACCATCTACCACCAATACCCATTAACCATTGCATAGATTTACCACCTAATATGTTAGTTACAGGAGCATACATGTTGTAACCAATATTGTTTAAACCTGTGTATTTAAGAATAGTATTTAATAATTTATCTAATGATAAAACACCTGCCTCACCTTTATTTAAAAATCCTATCTTATTAGTAAAAGCATTACCTGTTATAGCAATACCTACTTCTTTATTATTAGTTTTACCATATACTGTAGCATTAATAAAATATTCAAGTCTTTCAATTTCATTTTTTAAACCTTGAGCTAATTTACTTTGGTCAAAACCTCCCTCTACTCCTTCTCCTACAGAATTAACTACTTTTTCTTTTTGATTATGTAATACTGCTTTTGCTACTTCTATACTACTTTCAACAGTTTTAAGTTCTTGATGACGTAAAGAAGATTCATAAAATACAGCTAAACTATAAGCTAAATCATAAGATTTGTCTTGTTCAACAAAAGTGTTTCTTTCTTCAGATGTAGCAAAAGATTTTTTACCTAATACAGGAATACTTCTAATAAACTCACCTGTATAAGGGTTAATTTTATTAATTTCTGTTTCATCAAAAGGTAAAGATAAACTATCGTATAAAGATTTTCCTAATTTTAAATTACCAACACCAGTACTCATTAATCTATCTATAAAATTCTTTTTAAAATCAGGTATGTAATTTTCAGATACGTAAAAAGGCAATCCTACATTTTCTATTTCTTCCATTACAGAAGTGTATTTGTCATAAAACCTTTCTATAACAGTTCCTTTAAACTTACCATTTTTAATATCATTCCATTTAGAATCTGTCCAATTACTATTAGGTATGTGATACATAGAAATGCTTTTATGGTCAGTAACCCATTTAGCTAGAGCTTCATCATTATTTATACTTACAAATTTATCAGCTACTTTTAATATTTCTTCATCACTAGTATCTTTAAATTTTTCATCAGCTCTTAAATCTACTATTTTTTTAGCTACACTACTAGGTCTTGACATAGTTAAAATGTCTTGAAATTTTTGTTTAGCTAATTTATATTTTTCAACATCAAAGGTAGAATTGTCAGAAAACCATTTTAAATCACCTTTAGCTTTAGCTAATGTAACTCCTTCATAAAATTCACTTCTAAACTGTCTAACTAAATAACCTGTTTTTTTACCTTTTAATGTTTGTAAAAAATTATCATATATAGAATCTCCAGTTTTACCAGTAAACGCTTTTAGTTCATCAACCATAAGAGCAACCTCTCTACTTAATATAGAAGATTTAGTTCTAGCAACAGATAGTCTTTCTTGAATTTGTTTATAAATACCTATAACAATAGGATTTTCAGAGTATGATGTGCCTAAAGCATATGATTGATAACTGTTAATATCTTTTACAGGTTTAAGTACATCATCAGCAGTTTGTATTGGACCGCCTTCAATCTTTAAATCTTCAACAACTTTATTAACAAAGCTTTCTCTAGCTCCTTCATATAACTCTTGAAATAATATTTCTGCTTGACCTACTATTTCTCTAACTAATGCTTTTTCAGCTGTAGTTTCAGGTTTAATATATTCTGCTAATCTTTTATATAAATCTAAATCAGTTCTATAACTACTATAATCTAAATTAGGATCAACACCTTGACTCATTATATTTTCAATAGCTGCTAAATCACCTAAAGCTTCTGTTAAAATTTCTTGATTAGAAGCATCAGTTTGTAACTTAATCATTAATTTATATTTAGCTTCAAGAACCCTATCTGTTTTTTCAGCATTAGACATGTTACGTTTGTTTAGTAATTCTTCAATTTGAAGAAACAAATTACTTAACATTGCATTACGTTTTTTATTTGTAGATGCTTGATATATAATAGGTACTGTTTCTATAACTTGATATTTAATACCATTATTGTTAGTAGCTTTTATACGTAATAATTCTTGAAATTCTACATTTCTACTTTGTCTACCTAATTTTTCATCATTTTCTTTAAGTATGTTTTTATAAATAACTTGTTGATCAGAATTACCAATTACTGTTTTAATAGTGTTAGCTATATTTTTATTAAACATAGTAGTTTTATAATCTAACATTCTTAATTTTTTATCAGATGTTATTTCTAATAAATCTATTGTACCAGCAACTTTACGTTTGCTAGAAGCTACAGGCAATTCAACTATTAAAACACTACCTTCTGCTTTAGCTTTATTTATAATAGGATCAATAATAGCATGTACATTCAATATAGTTGCTTCATCTAATCCTTCTAAAACAACAGGTTTGTAATGAGTATTAAATTCTGCAAACTCATTAGCAATATAATTAGCAGTTACAGCATGAAAAATATCTCCTAAATCTTGAGATGTAGATGTGTTTAAATTATTTAAATTAAACTTTTTACGAACTAATGAAGTAGCTCTTTTATATCCACTTTCTCCATTAACTATATATTCTTTTTCATCAGCACTTTTAACAGCATTAGTTTTTATTAATTCATTGTATATATCTAATTGACTTTCGTTTATATTAAAAGAAGGTACTTTTTGAAAAAGCATTTCGTCTATTCCAAATCCTTCATTTGAAGAATTGTAAGCATTAGAACTTTTAATCGTTTTTGTAACCTCGCTTCTAATTAAACTCCTAGGATACTTTTTAGCTACTTCTTTTAAAGCTGCTATTTTAGTATTAATTAATGCTTGAGAAGTGTAATCTTTAGGTTTTAATTTATTATTTTTGCTATCTTCTATTTGTTTAATATTTTTATCATATTCAATTTTAGACATTTCTCCAAATGCTAACATATCATCCAATTCTTCTTTAGAAGGAAACCAACCATAATCAGATGTAGGGGTTTCAAAATTTATCTTATTTCTAACATTATCAATACTTTCTGTTAAAGTTTCATTAGTTTGAATTGGTTGAATACCTGCGGTTTCTGTTACTACTTTTTCATATTTATAACTTCCTGAATATTTTATATACTTATCAGAATTAATTTTACCAAATTCTTCAGCTTTTTCTTTAGTTTTAAATCCTTTTTTAATAGTACTTTGTACATAACCATCATCGTCTAATAAAACTAAATCATATGAAATATTTTGTTTAATATTAGTTTTTTCTTTATTAGGTTTAACTAACTTACCATACTTTTGGTCAAGTATTTTATTTACACTGTCAATAATCTTTTTAGTAGAATAAGGAATATCATCATCATATTCAAGTCTAAAATTATTACCTGTAAGTGTAATACCAAGCTCATTATGATGATGGGCTAAATCATCTATAACATTAGCTAAATTAGGCTGTACAGTGTTTACACTCCTTAAAGAAGGATATTTAGTATAACTAACTCCAAGTAATTCAGATTTTTTATCTTTATTAACTTTTTCAGAAGCATCCCAAACACTTCCTGAATACACATCTACATTAGAAGCCCAAAGAATATCTTCCGATTGAGGATTGATTTTAAATTTAATTTTACCTCCACCGCCTTCTAAATGACGTATTTTTCCATCAATAGGTTTAGTAATAGCAGAAATAGCAAACTTACCACCAGCTTTTTCATTATCTTCTATATGAAGTAATAAATTTTGCATCATAAGATTTACATCAAAATCAGAATAAGCTCCTAAAACAGATATAAACTCTTGACCTCTTGAATATACTTCTTCTGGATTATATTGAATGTTATTTACTTTCTTCCATTCTTCTATAATTTTTTTAGATTGTTCGTATTCTTTGTTTTTTTCTATAAAAGAAGTCAAACTACTTTCATTATATTTTTTATTAACATAATTTTCTTTCATTTCTATAGGAAACCCATGAGAATCTTCAAACCATTTTCCGTTTTCTTTATAAAAATGAGCACCTTCATAAACAAAATCAATAATTGTACTAAAATCAGGTTTATTAGAAATATTAATATCACTTAAATCAACATCTTTAATATCATTAGCTAGTTTACTAATATGATTACTTGCTTCTTGATAAGTTTTATGTTTAACATTGTCAGGAGTGGTATATTCCACTTCATATCCTGGAAGTATAAGTTTACTATTACTATAAGCTAATAAATCAGATAAATCTCCTAATGACATATTATCAGGTAATTTATCTATTTCTACTTCTTTTTGATTTAGAAGACTTCTTACAAAAACTTTCATTTCTTTAAGTAATCTTTTAAGTAAAGATATTAATTTACCATCTTTTACATTATCAAGTTTATTAGCAGTCATTAAACCTAATAATTCTACTAAAGCTTCCTCTTGTTGTTCTTCTAAAGTGTACTGCCTTCCTTTTATAGTAATCTTCTCTACTGTAACATTGTATTGGTCAGCAGGGTTTATTTTTGTAACATAATCGTAAGCTTCTCTTTCTGTATTAAAAGTTTTACTTAAATAATTTGGTTTAACAATAGTATTATCATAATCATTATTTTTTAATTTGTAAGTAATTTTATCCGATTTACTTATGTAATCTCTCTTAATCCTATCAAGCACTTCTTTACCTACACCTGTTTCAAGTTCTTTGAGAAGGTTTTGGTATAGTTGAGAATTAGTTGTTATTGATTCAAATTCTTCTTTTGAAAGATGTATTTCTTCATTTCTTTGAAAATTTATGGCTTTATAAGTTTCTTCTGTTGTGTTATTAAAAGATAAATATTTTTCTAATCTATAAACATCATATATAAATCCATTAGATTCTATTGTTTTTTCTGTTTTTATATTTTTTCTAGACTCAAAAAAAGGCTTATTAAAATTAAATTGTTGTCTTTTTGTAACATTCGTTTTGCTTTTAATAACTCTAATAATAGGGTGTCCTAATATTTCATGTACCGCAGTATCTAATGTAGCATAAGCTAAATTAATATAAGCAATACCATTTTCTATTTTACCTTTATAGTCTTTTGTTCTATCGGATTCAAACCTGACAGGCATACCTATCCTATCAGATAATCTAGCAGCTAAATCTCTAATTGTTTTTTCAGAAGCTATAGTACCTTCATTAGAATTAATTTGATTTTTTTGAAATTTAACATTAGTATCTGTATCAAATAAAGAAAGTTGAGAGTCAAACTTAGTTCTATCCCATAACCTTTTAGCCATAGATATAAAAAACTTACCTTTTTCATTCTTTTTTACTTCAAAATAATAAGCACCATTTTGATTATTAGTACTAACCCAACTATTAGCTTCTTTTTCAGATAAACTTTTAATTTGATTATCAGTAGTTATTAAATTATATTTTTTATATAATTCTATATTTTTACCCCAAGGTATAAAATCCATACCCATTTCTTCTATAGTAGGTACTACAGCCCAACCTTTATTATTGGTGTCTTGCCAATTTTCTACTTCTATTGCAGTTCTTGCTGGAGAGTAACCTAACTTATCAGCTAATGTTTTAATTCTAGGTAAGTTATAATTTATACATCTACTTTTTTGTGCCATAACATTCTATTGCTTTTAATTTGTTGTTTTCTGACATATCGTCAAATTCTTCTTTAGTTATACCTGCTTTACTAATACTAGATTGATTATCGTCTGATAAATTATTCCAAGTTGTATTAAATAAAATTTCTTGAGTGTTCCAATTATATTTATTAATCAAATAATCTAAAGCTGTAGCATGAGAAGGTTCTCCAAGTTCTTTATAATAAACAATAGGTTTACCTTTTAAAGCTCCTGATTTCAATTGTTCTCTAATCCAATCTCTTCTTTGAGGCTCTATTAAATAAGGTACAGTATATTTATCATGATATCCTTTTAATTCAGTATGAACTTTATCTTTTTTTATTATTTTATCTGCTTTATTTTGTATTCTTTTTAAATCAATATCTTTAATTATACTATAAAACTCTTCTTTATATTTAGAATTAATCAAATCATGTATTGTAGAGTATTCAGCTCTATTGCCTAAAAATATATTTATAATTTCTTCTGCATATTGTGGAGATTTTTCATCTTTACCATAAAATTTTTGCAAATCTTGTAAATTACTATAAAGACCTTTTGCTTTTTTAAAATATTCATCTTTTTCTACTTTTTCAGAAAAAACATGAATATTTTCATATAGTTTTAATCTTTTACTTTCAGGTAAAATGTTTATATATTCATGCACTAGCTCATGAATAAGTGCTGTTTTTATATCTTTTTTCTTAACCAATACAGTTTTATCTGTAATGCTAAATCTACCTTTTTCTTCACGGTCTAATTTAGATTCTGCTGGCATTGCAAGTAAAAATACATTTTCAATATTATCAAAATCATATTTATTGTTTAAAATCCAATCTATATACTTTTCAACAGCTTCTTTAGTAGATTTAGTAGCTATTAATCCTTTTTCTATTTCAGCAGAAACAGGACTAAATGGATTACCAAAGTGTTTTTCTGAATTATTAACTCTCATACTAAATATACCATCAATAGATTTAGCATAAGCTACCCCTTCTTGTTGATATACAGATTTAATTATAATATTTTCAGATACTGTTTTGTTTCCTAATTGAGAATATATGGTAACATTACTTTTTTCTTGTACAATTTCTTGAGTGTTAGCAGGTAATCCTAAAGCTACAGGTTCAAAATACTCAACTGCATCTTCCCAAGTTTCTTCTATAGGATTTTCTAATTCACTTTCAACAGGACTTTGATCGTTAACTATACCATTATATAATTTATAATTACCTGTAATAGGAATACGCATATAAGTAGCAGTTGTACTATCTTTATCACGTAATTGATACAAACCAATACCTAAACGATTATCTTGTTTAGTATAATATTCAACATCACTTTCTTCACGTTTAGTTTTAAAAGTATCAGGTAATCCATCTGCAACACCTACAATCTTATTACGAGAAATAAAAGGAGCTAATCCTCTAAGCATATAAAGATTTTGCATAATTAATCTTGTAGCATCTTGTTCAGTTACGTTAGATGGTTTAACCAAATCTTTACTTATTTCTACAAAATCTTCCACTGGTATATACTTATAATAAGATACTGTTGATTCAATGACTCCTGTCTGAAACAAAGATAGTATAATTAAATCTTTATACACAAATGGAAATTTAAGTTTAAAATCTCTAAACCCTTGATTTATTACTTTTTCTAATTCTGGAGTTATTCTTACAGAATTATCTAATTTAATAATATCTGCATCACCATCTTTTTTACCAAAATCTATTTGTATAATATTAGTAAACAGATAATTATCTTTTAATTCACCATTTCTTATTAATGTAGCTATTTTTCTAGCAACACTGTTTGCACTATAAATATTACTATCAAACCATTGTTTAGCATTAGGAAGATTGTTTTGCATAACAACATTGGTTAACATACCATATACTTTATATAAAGTTTCAAGTTTTAATTTATTATTAGATTGTAAAATATCCATAATTCTATCTAATGCAGCAGACAAGCTAACTGATTGATGCACAGTAGTTACAGGTTCATAAATTTTAACAACAGGGTTTAAAACATTATCTTCAAATGCTTTTAACACAGTATTGCTAATTAATCTTTGAACACCATCATATATATTTTTACGTAAAAGTTGTCTTTTATATTGAAATATTTTAGCTTCTGGTAAATTCTTACCTGCGCCTTGAGTGTCAAACTTTACAGAACTAATAGCTGTACGTCTTTCAGTAGCCCATTTATTATAAAATAAAAAATCATCTAATATATTTAATTGTTCAGCACCAGGTTTTTTAATAAAATTTAATAATTGTTCTGTAGTGTAAGGAGGTCTATTTGCAGCAAAAGGTATTTTTCTACCATTTTCTGAACGAGCAGTTAAATATTCAGAAGGTATGTTTTCTCCTCCATATTCTTTACGAATATCTTCAGTAATCATATCAACGGTTATTAATTTTTTAGTAGATATACGTTTTAATTTAGAAATTAAACCTTGATTTTCAGACATACGTTTAACATATTCCATAATAATAGGTTGTGTCATAAATCTATTAACCCACACATCATCAATACCTTGTGTTAAAAGATAGTAATGTGTATCGTTAGTCATACCATTAGCATTTAATTGAAAGATAAAAGGATCGTTTGCAGCATCCACGTTTGCAGACAAATGTTGATTTGCAATAAAATCTATAATTGATTTACCTACAACATTTAAAATTTTACCAAAAACAATTTCTCCTTTTTCATTTTTATGATTATCAGCAAATACTCTATCAGAATATAAACTTTGATATATAGGAGACACTTGAGTTAAAGCTGTAAATGTACCTTGACTTGCACCTTGACCAACACCATCTTTTGCGGACCAAAAAATTCTACCTATTTTAATACCAGTACCAGTCCAAAACTGTTTCATGCCTTTAAAATCTACAGTAGTTTTATATCTTGATTGTTGAGCATTATTAATTTCAAACGCTTGACTTTTAAGATTTTGTGCAGAGTTAGGTGTAATATAATCTAAAAATCTTTTAGGATCTCTTAACCTGTCCATCATTAAAGCTAACAAACTATTTTGAATTTCTTGTTTCTTATAAGCATTAATATATGTATCAGGATTATCTATAATTTTTTGTAAAGCTTGTCTAATATCAGTTAAAGATTTGTTTATACCTATTTCAAACAAAACTTCTTTAATTTCATCATCAGTTAATCTTTCTTCTTCATCAACAGTTATTTCAGCAGCTTTGAAAGCCTCTTTAAATATATTACCTGCTTTATCAAGTCCTTCACTACTAGCAAACATATCGTTCCATACAGTAATGAGAGCATTGTCTGCTTTGTCAACTAAATTTTGAGCAAGTTTTAATTTAAGAGCATATCTTTTTTCAGCAGATAATAAAATTATAGGTTTTTGATTAGACACACTATAGTTAGTTAAAAATAAATTTAACTTATCTACGTCAAAGTCAGAACCTGCTTGCATTGTAATTTCATAAGGCACAGCTACAATTTGGTCAGCAGATTTAGGTAAAAACCCAACTATCTTAAAATTAGACATTGAGTTAAGCCCTTGAGTAGGAATACGATAACCTAATGATTGTAATAATTCAGGACTTATATCAGATATTTTAAATTTCTTAGTTTTAAAATGATAAGGTAATAATATTTCAGCATCAATAATTTTATCTTCTTTTCTATGAATAAAACCTAATCTTGCTTTACTGTTATCAAATACATCGTTGACAAAATGTGATCTATAAAATTCAGAATCTTCTAAAATATCACCATTATTTAAAGCTGTTTTTAAAGAAGCTTCTGTAGCATATTCAAAACCTACAGATGATACTTGAACATAAGATCTACCAAACATTTTTTGTTTTAATATTCTATTGTTAATTAAAGCATTCATCAAATTTTGAATTTTGTTTCTAGTAGGTAACAAATCTATTGTTAACGTATTAGTATTCAAAAAGTCTAAACTTGTAATAACGTTGTCAGATTCTCCTCTGCTAACAGCAGATTCTTTAAACAATTCAATTAACTTTCCCCAAGCAACAGGAGTTATATTACCATTAATAAAATCTTCATAGTCAATATCCAAACTTTTAGCTAAAGTTTCTGTTTCTTTTTTAACCAAGTCATTTATAATATCTACATATTTTTTATAATCTTCTTCATTAGTAAAATCAATACCAGCATCTGCAATGTTTTGCATAATTAGTTTTCTAATTTGCGTACCAAACAATACATCCCATTTTTCTTTTTTAGCTGATATGTCTACTTGAATTTTTAAATCTTGAATATTTAAAACATGATTATTACCAACATTTTGTTCGTATACAGATTGTGTTTTAGCAGATACTAAGTTACCTACTTTGTTACCACTATCAAACAAACCTATAGAACTACCTTGTTCTAACATACGAGTGTTTGTTTCTTCTAACTTTCTACCTTTAATCATTGAAGGAATTAAAGGATAAACTGCAAACTTATAAAATACAGGTACATATTCTTCTACAACATTAGTATCTGGTCCAAAATGTACAAGTTTTAACGGAAGCCATGTAGCACCTTCTATAGGTGCATTATTCATTTCAGCTTCAAATTGTTTTTCTAATTTATCAGACCATTGACCTGTTCTAATAGCATACTCTCTATAGAATTGAAAAGTCATAAGACCTTGACCATCAGTAGCGTTTACTTTACTATATTCATCAGAACCTAATTCTTTTGCATATTCTTGAGCGTACTTAGAAGAAACTTCTACGTCTGCAAAAATAGAAGATTGATATTTAGTAGGGTCACTAGGTAAATTACCAGCATACTGTCCGTAATATTTTTCTCTAGTGCTTAAAATATATTCGTTTACATTATTATCTATAGAAGGTATCCTACCATTTGCACGTATACTTGGTGTACGTTTAAACAAAGCTTTGTAAAAAGATGGATTACCAAAGAATATATTCATTTGCTCCAAATTAGTTACAAGTTCTGTAGTTATTAATCCTGCTAATACATGGTCCAAAGTAGTTTTTTCTACTTTTTCTCCAAGTAAATTTTTAATTGCATTAAACCCAGGAGTTGTAAAATTAGTTGCTATTTTTCTTGCGTCTAATAATGCTCTAAATATTTCTTTTTGAATAGCATCATTAAAAGTAGTTCTGTCAAGTAATTTCCCATCAGCTAAATCTTCAAATAATTTAGCAGCAGAACCTGTAGTTACATATTTTTTATTTAATTCTAATGTATCAAAATTTAAATAGTTTTCGTACATATCCCACAACCTATCTAAAAATGTAGTAGGAATCAAAACTCTATTATCAGATATACTTACTTCAGAACCATTACATATTAAATTTTTATCATTTATAACTAAACCATAAACTGACTTTTTATCAGCCATTTGTAAAAAATTTATAGTAGGAAACGCTGTACCATATAACCCATTAATACGATTAAGCAATAATTCTTCTTCTGTCAAAGTAGATATATGACGACCTTCTTCTCCAGAATCATTAACTTTTGCACCATCGACTAAAGTGATTGTTACTTTGTTATCTACGATAGCATCCCACAACTTAGAGTTTTTAACTGTACCATATTTAGACAATCCTTTTTTAATAGCTGCAAATCTTTGAAATAAAAATGAAGGTTTGGCAAAAGCATACACTTGTTCATTTTCTGTATTCCTAGATTGATTTTCAATTACTGCATTATAGTTGTCTACTTCTAAATCTAATAATGCAATTAAAGCTTTTTTATATTTAGCTATCCTTACACGATTATCTTTTGAAGAGTTTTCATCTATATATTCTTCAAGCTTATTAAAGATATAAGGACTTTTAACGTTTTTACTTTCACCATTAATTAAAATAATTTTTGTAGGTAAGTCTTTACTAGCATTTTTAAAGTTATCTATTATTTTTATAGCTTTATTATCTATTTTAGAATGAAGCACTATACCTGTAGCTTTAATAAAATTTTCAGCAGTCATTCCGTATAATGCTTCTGCATCAATTATAAACCTTTGACCTTCAATAGTATCTACATAAGGACTTGATAAAAAATTAGAAGTCCAACTTTCTTTTATTTTACGTTTTACAGACTCTTGCATACTATCAATAGTATTTACTGTACCATTTGTATAATATATTTGAGTTAGCATACTTTGGTATACTAAAGATAATGCATCAAAAAACTCTGTTTGATAAAATACTGTTTCAGCATCATTGCTCATAGGTCCAATACTATCTATGATTTGTCTAGCCATACCATAATTTCTAATTTGAAAAGGTGTAGACTCTTCTGTAGGCTCTTCTACATTTTCTAATTTAGTTAACATTTCTTGTAAAGTAAATGTATCATGTAAAAGATTAGCTAAATACGCTTTAACTTCTGTTGCAGGAATTAAAGGAACGTCTTGGTAATCTCTTTCATCTATTTCACTATCTGATATAGATGCGTCACCAACAGTATTTAATACAAAATTAACTTTGTCAGATATACCTGCAAATCCTGATACTTTACTAGATTCAGCATATTCGTTACCTCTGTTTCTACTATTAGCTTCAGAACTGTCTTCTTCTGAAGTGGCATCTAAATCAATACCAAAATCTACAGCTATTATTTTTTTAAAGTTGTTTAAAAATAATGCAGGTTCTATATTAAAAGCAGAATTAAAAGATTCAAATCTTGCTGTAGCATATTCAGCAAAAGTATTAAATTCTAATTTATCGTTTAAAAACTGTCTATAATAAGACAGTAATGCTTGATTAATTTTTAATTCTTCACTAGGAGGAAGAGCCGTACTACCAAATACTTGTAACCCATTATTTAAATTACCTAAAACATTAATGTATTTAGTTTTATTATAATAACCAGCATTAATATTAGCAAACACTTCATTTAAAGAAGGTGTACTGATACCCATTAAACTTTTAATAAAATTCCATAGTTTAGCAAAAAATGATTTTTGTGTAGCAGGAAATTTCATTTTACCGTCAGACATTACATACTCTCTAAACTTTTCAGCAATATATTCTTCAGCTTCAAAATCATTTAAATCTCCTGCAATACGTCTAGCTTCATTATATAAAGCTTTTCTTTGACCGTAAGAAAAAAACATTTGAGAAACTAAGTGAAAAGCTTCATGGTATTCAGTACCTTCTTCTAAAATATCAGATAATACTATTGCATTCTTTTGAAAATAACCAAACAATGTATCTGTATGACCAGCAACTCTAATTAAACCGTGAGCTACTTCAGGAGTAACACCTAATTTAGCTTGTATCCATTTAACAGCAGCATTTATATCTCCTTTTTTATAAGGTAGTTTTGTACTTGCTTTACGAGGAAGTATTGGAAAGTCTTTTGAATCAGTAGGTTTCTTAAAAAGAGGAGTGTTAAATCTATTTTTAGGTTTACTTGCATATTGATTATTAATAACATCAATTACATTAACAATTTGATTGCTGTCAAATACTGTATATATATTTGTTAATTTTCCTTTGCCACCAATAGCATCAGATACGTTTTTAAATATAACAGAATCGTATCCTTCATTTTTAGCTTTAATAAGTTGGTCATTAAAACTTTGAATGTTTTTTCTATTTCCTACAACATCTATAATTAAAGGGTTTTTACCAAGAAAAAACAAAGGATAAATATTTGTTTTATTATTAAAAGTTACTCTTTCATCTCTTTGATTATCTGTCCATTCCCACGTAAAATATTTATCTTTTGCTTTAGTAACTTCTGTTCGTATATTATTTTGCTTACTTTCATAAAGTATTCTTTCAGGATTGTTTTCAGGTAAAGAATTAATGTATTTGTATTCTTCAAAATCAGCATCGGGTTCAAAGTTATCTCCTTCTAACATTCCTAATTGATTTTCTGCTATTTTATCATATTCTCCATAAGTAATTGCAGTTTCTAAATCTTCTGCTGCAAAAAAAGCTTGTTTAGCACTAGGAGAATTTGTATAACTGCCTAAAAATTCTTTTGAAAAAGAATTAAATATGTTTGGGCTACCATGAAATAATAAAATAGGTTTTCCATTTTCTGTTATTTTTGTGTCTAATTTAATATTTAATAAATTTATAACTTGTTTAAGAGTATCTCCTCCATCAGGAGGAAAATCAGCCATTGTTATTTGTTTTCCTTCGTTTAAAGATTTTATAATATCGTTAACTAAAGGATCTATATTTTTAGGCTTATCTACTTTAGCTTCAAAAATAACAATATCAGGCTCGTTTGTAATTTCTGTTTGAGATTTATTTAACGCATCTAATTCTGCATC
>Ga0209414_1000456_pt1 | contig 19416 bp, 22 predicted proteins | sample LakVidmifraction_4_FD_181154 | JGI IMG/M metagenome (GOLD analysis project Ga0209414, IMG submission 181154) | Hypersaline microbial communities from Lake Vida, Antarctica - Brine Hole Two &gt;0.2 micron (SPAdes) (version 2) | ecosystem: Environmental > Aquatic > Non-marine Saline and Alkaline >... | reverse complement strand
GGCAAGGTTGAATTCTCTGTCAGTACAAGGCTTCAAGTCAATGCGAGACTTGAAAGAACTGACTCTAACAAACATGAACATCCTGATCGGTGCCAATGGCTCGGGTAAGAGTAATATCCTCGAACTATTCACCTTCCTTCGTGCAGTAATGCAACTTCCACTGCCTGGTTTTAGGGAAACTAGTCTCAAGAACTATGTCTTAGACTTAGGAGTTGTATCTGATCTCCTCTACAAGGGAAGCCCAGAAGCCAACGCGATTAAGCTCACTCTACAGTTGAGTGATGCTTCCTACACCATAGAGTTGATCCCAACTGCTGATGATTTGTTGCGAATAGGAGCAGAAGCAGTCTTCGATACAGTCTCAGATTGTTGGTACCAGTTGGATTCTTCTGATGGATTCACCCCTGGCTTGTTGCAGTATAGGGATGCCAAGGGAGTAGATAGCATGCATGATGCTGCTTCCTCTGTGTACCAAGCAATACAGAATTGGCAGGTCTATCATTTTACTGGTACAGGACGACTCTCCCCCATAAAATCCAATCAGAGTGTGTTTGACCATGCGTATCTGCGTCCTGATGGTTCTAATCTGGCAAGCTTTCTCTTGTCCCTAAAAGAGAGTCCGCAGTTTCACCACTCGTACAAACTAATAGTGGAGACAATACGACTGATAACACCATTTTTCGATGATTTTATCCTTGAGGCGAATTCACAAGACTTTGTACGATTGTTCTGGAAGCAGAAAGGATCTGACTCTCCTATGAAACCACAGGCTCTTTCTGAAGGGACTCTCCGCTTTATCTGTCTTGCTACGGCACTTCTGCAACCAAATCACCCTGATATCATCATCATTGACGAGCCAGAGCTTGGACTCCATCCGTTTGCAATTGCAATTCTGGCAGAACTCATGCAAGCCAGAGCTACTGATACCCAACTGATAGTAGCTACCCAGTCTCCTGATTTGATCAACTATTTTGCTGCGGAAGATAGTATCGTTTGTAACCGGAAAGAAGGGCAGTCAATTTTTACTCGGGTGAGTTACAGTTCAGTTGAGGTTTGGTTGGATGAGTATTCCCTTGGAGAATTGTGGACTAAAAACATACTCTCTGGTGGTCCTGCATATGAGTGAGCTCAATGAAGAACTTCTCTTATCTTTTTACCCCATGTTGCCTTAACCCTCATTTCTATGGTAGCCTTTACTTAGTCTCATATGAGACGGAAAAAAGTGCTATATGGTTGATTATACCCTACTATATAGGATAATATGGCTATATAGATAGCTGAAAGATAGTAAGGATTGGCATGCAAAAGGAATTTTTATCTGACCACACACTGCTGGAATTGTTACTCGATTCCAAAACCATCACTACCTCATCACTACTACGCACATCCTATCCAAAGGGACAGGTAGTTAGTGATTCTGATGGTTCTGCCTCCTTGGCGGTTTTTGTGGAGGAAGGTAGTCTTGATGTATTTAGCATAGCAGCAGATGGGGCGGAAGTACTTGTATCCACTTTGGATAAATCTGAAGTTTTTGGTATAAGCAATCTATTTGAAGAAGAGGACCTGCGCACAGTGCTACAGTGTAGGACCGATTGTGTGCTACTTTCCCTTCCTAAGGACGAGCTACGAACGGCAATACTCAAAAGCCCTCTTGCAATGGTTGAGTATGCAAAGCTCTGCAACCGTAAGATTCAGTTCTTGATCAGGCGCATCGAGCAACTTTCCCTCACCTCTGCCCGAGCCAAGGTTGCCGAGTACCTCTTGAGCAATACAACCGTTGACCATCCCGAGTTGTCCCTAGTATCCAAGGCTTCTTTGGCCCTGCCTTTGGGGATAAGCAGAGCCTCTTTGTTTAGAGAGCTCGCCACACTGGAAAAGCAGGGAGCGGTTTATAGCAATGGCTCAACCGTACGGGTATTAAACCGTAAGATTTTGGAGAATAATCTCCAGAAATGATATATGTATGGTGTCTGAATGGCACAGGAGTGATTTGTATGAAGAAATTCAGTCTAATTCTATTGGTACTACTTTTGGGTTCTGTAACCCTATTCGCAGCAGGGACGAAAGAGGGAGTCAAGGTTGACCTCTCAAATCTGTCAAATATGGAAAAAGCACCTGTCGATGTCAGGGTTTTGGCTATGAAAGGACCTACTGCCATGGGCATGGTCTCCTTGATGGAAGAGGCAAAGAAAGGCGTGATGGATGGCAATGCCTACATCTTCGATGATTTGGCTACCATTGATGTCGTTGTTGCCAAGCTGGCAAAGGGCGAGGTCGATATCGCAGCAATTCCTGCCAACCTCTCCTCTGTGTTGTTCAACAATACCAAGGGTGCCTTGAAGGTTTTGGCCATCAACACCTTGGGTGTCCTCTACATCATGGAGAGTGGTGATAGCATCAAATCGATCGAAGACCTTGCAGGAAAGACTATCTTTTCCACAGGCAAGGGAGCATCTCCTGAGTATGCTCTCAAGTATCTGCTCAATGCCTATGGTATCAAGGATGTAACCATTGAATGGAAGAGTGAGGCTGTGGAGTGTGTCGCTGCCCTGGCTCAGAAGCCCAACAGCATTGCAGTATTGCCCCAGCCTTTTGCCACCGCTGCCATGATGAAGAATCCAACCATCCGCACCGCCCTCGATATGACCAAGCTTTGGGAGGACATCCAGGGTACTCAGCCATTCCCAAGCACCATGATGACAGGTGTTGTGGTTGCTCAGACCTCTTTTATTGAGCAACAGCCAGAGGCTGTCAGCCAGTTTCTCGATCACTATGCAGACTCTGTAGCCTATGTGCAGTCAAACCATAAAGAGGCATCTGTGCTGATAGGGGCTCTGAATATTGTACCTGCTCCTGTTGCCTTGAAGGCCCTGCCATACTGCAATATCACCTATATTGATGGTGCCGAGATGAAAACCAAACTTTCTGGTTATCTCAAGGTCCTCTTCGATCAGAACCCCAAGAGTGTAGGCGGAGCACTCCCAAGTGATGCTTTCTACTTTATCCGCTAACAATAAAAAGGGAACTATCAGGATATGGTCAGTACTTCTCTGGCTAGGGATATGGCAACTTGTTGCCATGGCCCTAGGCCAGGATATCCTGCTTGTCTCTCCTTTTGATGTTATGGTGCGCCTCTTTGATCTGGGCAGAACCGGTTCGTTTTGGCGTTCCATTGGGTACTCCTTTTCGAGGATTGCTGGGGGATTTTTCCTGGCAACCCTCCTAGGGGTACTTTTTGCTATCTTTTCCTACCGATACAGATGGGTTGAGGAGTTTCTTGCTCCTCCTATACAGACGATAAAGGCAACCCCTGTCGCATCGTTTGTAATCCTTACCCTTGTCTGGATAGCTCCACAGAACCTCTCAGTATTTATCTCTTTCCTGATGGTTTTGCCCATCATGTACACCAATGTCCTGATGGGTATCAGAAGCACCGACAAGAAACTGCTGGAGATGGCAGAGGTCTTCCGTGTCCCCACCTATAGGCGTATCCGCTATATCTATCTCTCCCAAGTTCTACCCTTTTTCCGATCTGCATGTTCGGTTGCTCTGGGGTTGAGTTGGAAGGCTGGAATTGCCGCTGAGGTGATAGGGCTCCCTCAAGGATCAATTGGAGAGAAGTTGTACCAGGCTAAAATCTATCTGGATACTCCGGATATGTTTGCATGGACGCTGGTTATCATCATCATTAGTGTATGGTTTGAAAAGATCGTTCTGGTACTTTTAGACAGGGCGGTACTGAAGATGGAGCACCTATGAAAAACCTGCAGATCCAAGATATTTCCAAGCGGTATGGTGATACGGTTGTATTCGACCGGTTCAGCTGTACCTTACACAACGGAGAGGTGAATGTGCTTTTCGGAGCCTCCGGCTCAGGTAAGACAACTCTGTTGCGCCTTATCATGGGCCTCGAAGAGGCAGATGAGGGATCCTTGAATTTCTTTGAAAAGCTTCGACTCAGTGCCGTCTTCCAGGAAGACCGCCTGTGCAACAACCTTTCGGCCTACTCCAATGTGATGCTTGTAGTTGACCCTTCAGTCACCTCTGAGCAAATACAAAAAGCTCTTGTTGCCGTAGGTCTTGGGGATGCTATCCGCAAGCCTGCCAGAGAGCTGTCTGGAGGGATGAGACGAAGGGTAGCACTTGTTCGTGCCCTGCTGGCCACCTATGACCTGATCGTCCTTGATGAGCCCTTCAAGGGGCTGGACGACCTTACAAAGGACCAGGTCATTGCCTATACCCTTGAGAAAACGAAAGGAAAGACAGTCATCTTGGTAACCCATGACATGGATGAAGCACAGCTGATGCAAGCCAAGCGCATCATCAATCTTGAAACAATAGGGTGATCACGTACCAAAAAGGATAGCGGCATGAGAGCCTATCAGCTCTTTGTCTCCAAGGTAAAGTCGTCTGGCTTGAAGGAATCACCACCTAACCAGAGGTCTATCTGCAGTCCACTGTCGGAGTTGGATACACTTGCGTGTTTGATCTGCCACCCAATCAGTTTGAGTCTAGCCCCCCAAGCCATGTCGTGCCCTGCCATCTGCCCATAGTATTGGGCTAGTTCAGGTCTCTGTGTTTTGGGGTTGAGGGATTTGCGGATCTGTTCCAACTCTGCCTCAGACCGGGGACGATCATCAAAGAAACTGATATGGGCCCCATCCTCTTCCTGGTGAAGGGAGACAACCAACCTGAGTGGGTTGGTTTCCAGCATGAAGTTTGTGAGCTCACCGATAAGACGACCTAAAATTTCCTTGCGCTTCATAGTTGGAAATCCTCCTTGGGACGGTTGGTCTTGTACCATTGCAAGACGGCCATGATGAGGCTAGCAGTAAGCCCTCCGGCAAAGCCGTTGTTATAGAGATCTAGGCCTCCATGCCAAGCGGCAGTGGTCTCGACCATGAACAGGTGAATGAACCCTGCTATAATACCTGCCAGTATACCAAATCGCCCGGCTATAGGGGCTAACGTAGTACAGAAGAGAGCAGCTAGGATGGGACCAGGGTCAGAGAGTTGCTTGCCAAATACCAGTGTTGCCAGGACAACCCCAACCACTACTGGCCAGACGTTCTTAAGTGTTTTACCAAAACCACCAAAGCCCATAACCGTCAGTATCCCCCCAATCACAGGTCCGTTGATTGGAGCTTTTACTATCCAGACGTACAAGAAAGAGGCAAGACCCAACAGGCCCATGTTGATCAAGGCGGAACCTGTAGTTCCTGCGTCAAATATGTCGGTAGGGAGTCTGCCTGGGAGCTTTTGAATAGCAAGGAATTCTTTAATCGTATCACGAATATTGGAGAAGCCGTCGATTATCACGGCAGAAATGATAAGAAATACTGATAGGATGGGGACGAGCAGAATGAGTGCTGGTTCTGCAGTGGTATTCCAAATGATTTTTATTGGTTCCATCTTATTGGCAGCTATGAGCAAGCCTGAAGCAAAGAGGCCAATGAAGCCACAGCTGAAGCCTGTGTTATAAAGGTTGTATCCCTGATGGAGCTGCAGCATCGAGCCTGCAACACCTGGGAGGATAATGCCTGCAACAAGCCCGCTCAGAATCCCAAGGGGAACAGAGATAGCGAGTGACAAGCCAAGTTCGAACATGATAAAGGTCACCACAGGACCTAAGGCCGTACCAAAGAGTGCGATAAGGCTATAGGATCCAAGAGAATTGTTTGCAATTTTAGCAGCGATCCAGACACCACCGATTATAGGCAGGATGTTGAGGGGAGTTTTGCCAAAGAAGCCGAAGCCTATCATGGTAAAGATAGCGGCAATGGTCGGTCCAGAAAGGCTAATCGATGCGAAAAATACGATGATAAGACCTATGAGTCCAACAAGGGAGGCGTTGAACATGGCAGCGCCTGTCCCTGCCTGGGTAAAGTCATTAATCAGGCGTGCACCTCTGATCTGCAGGCGTAGAAAGCCTTGCAATGTCGTTATAGGGCCATCCAGAGCCAATCCTACAGCTGCAAGGCCAATGATAAAGATTAGCATAATTGTATATAGGCTTCTTTCAGTTCGATCCATACCTGACCCCTTTTTCTTATGCGATCGGATGAGTTCATGCTAATGGGAAAAGGGATGGAGCACAAGATGTTTCGTGGTTGTGTTAGTTAATCCACGCACCCGCGAGGGGTGCGACTGAGAATACATGTGGCTTGATCGAACTTGATAGGTTTCAATCCACGCACCCGCGAGGGATGCGACGCTTACGTTCAAATTATATTACACTAAATGCCGTTAAATCAAGCAATTTACGACTCTATTTCCCCCTATTTCCCAAAGCCAAAATATAAACAAACACCCCCTCTCTTGCTTTTCAGCAGGAGAGGGGGTGTTCATTCTATTGGTATTTCCATATATATCGTTTATTTGGCTTTGTCTAGAACCGAATATCCAGATCTCCACTTACCGTCCCTAGCTTAACCACAGTATTTTTTTGCCCTGTAGCTGCAACAGCTGGAGAACCCTCCTGTTTCTGGTTATTGAAGAGGATGGACCCGCTTACCTTGGTAGCACGGATATCCAGATCCTCTGTCTTGCTCAAATCCAGCTCCAGACTACCGCTGGTGGTGGAGCCCTCCAGGCCACCCTGGGGGAGAATATGCACTCGGCCTTCTATATCACCGCTGATAGTATGCAGCGAGATGTTTTTGCCTTCCAGACTATTGACCTCGAAATCACCACTGGTGGAGGCTAGGGTGAGCCGATCATTGCTCTTGGCGGAATACCCACTGATGTCACCGCTGATAGTCTTGATAGTAAGATCATCAGAGCCTGTCAGGTTGAGCATATCAACATCACCGCTGACGCTACCAAACATAATCTTTCTTGCCTCAAAGTCCTGCATAATGAGGATGTCACCACTGGTTGTCTTGATCTCAAGCTGGTCAACCAGGGCTTGAGGTAGGGTAACCACAAGGGGTGTGTTTTGGCTGTTAAAGAAGTTCAGGAAGCCTCTGGAAAGAGGAGCGACAACAATGTTCAGCTCTTTGCCGTTCTTTGCTACCTTCAGGCTGCTCTTATCGTTTTCTCCGATACTGATCAGAGCCTCTCGGGCTTTAGGTTCAAAGGCTAGGACGACGTCAGTGCTGATCGTGTTGATCTTCATCGAGTCGGAAGCTGAAAAGGAGTAGGTCTGTTCTGACCTGTTCTCCTTGCCACGCTTCTGCCAGACAAAGTCCATGGAGAAGAGGATGGCAAGGATGCTGATCAGGACAATGAGGAAAATCTTGTTGGCTTTGGAATCCTTGAGCATATTATTTCCTTTCGTGGAATCTGTCGTCCCAGTCGCGTTCCTTATTGAACATATCGTTTTCCATCTTCTCGACCTTCTTTTTCAGACGGTCATACTCAGATTGCAGATCCTCATCACTATTGTTGTCCTTCTTCGACTGGTAGTACTCGCCTTCAAAGGCTTGTGGTCCTGGGTTCATCGGGATGATGAGAGCTGCTGCCAAGTAGATGATGGCACCAGGGAAAGCTCCTGTCGAAAGGACTACTATGAATACGATGAGCCGTACCATGTCAGGGTTCAAGTCACGCCACTCGGCCAAACCTGTTGCTACTCCGAAGACTTTGCCTCGAGGTGATCTGTAAAGTTTTTTTGTTGCCATACCAATCATTCCTTATATTCCTTCTCTTGTGCCTTACGGCTTTGCATAATTGTTTCAATATTGTCCAGGCGCTGCTGAAGGTCATCAATGCCTTTTTTCAACACTTCCCTCTGGGATTCCTTGCTAGGCTCCCCCATTGGGGAGAATTCAAAGTCATCGTCTTTTGACCGCTTTTTTCTCTTATGCTTTGGGTTATAGCCGCTGTAGGTCCCTGGTGGATAACCACTCTCCATCTCCCGCATCCTCAGAGCCGCATCCATCTTTCTCTTCTGCATCTTGCCTCTCTCTTCTATTGAGGTCACGATGATGATAAAGGAAAAGATTACTATCAGAATAAATACCGCTTCCATTCAATAACTCCCTTCTCTATCAGAGGCCAGCGCGCTTGCGAAGATCAGCTATTTCAGCATCGATATCATCCATCTCTTCCAAGTCCTTGAACTTATCATCCAGCGAGCTGGATTCGTACTTGTCCAGATCGTTGTTTGCCTTCATGCGGTCGATCTTCTCTTCCATGCTTGAGAAACGGTCATGAGTTGCCGATTCAGCGGCACGCCTCAAGGTTTCCTGGGCAGCCTGTTCCTCACGAGCACGTTTGCCACGCTCTACCATCATCTGATATTTCTGCTTGACTGTCACCAGCTTGTCCTCGATCTGATTGATCTCGTCCTTGCTGACCTTGATAGTCTCATCGGCAACCTTAAGATCAGAGGCAAGCTGCGCCATGGCATCGAGAGACTTCTTCTTCTCAAGCAAGGCTTCCCTTGCAAGGTCTTCACGGCCCTTGCTTATCGCAAGCTCCGCTCTGCTCTGCCAACGGTTTACCGCATTCTCCTGTTCTTTGTAGAGACGCTCAGTCTTGGTCCTGCCTGCCATCTTGGCAGCGCAAGAACTCTTGAGCTCGATCAGTGTATCTTCCATTTCCTGCATCATCAGCTTGATCATCTTCTCAGGGTCTTCAGCCTTGTCGAGAAGTGAGTTGATGTTTGCATTAACAATATCCAAGAATCTTGAAAAAACTCCCATAGTATTCTCCTTGGGTAGTACAGCGGTACCACCTGTTCGTCTACAAAGTAATATGCACAAAGCATGCCAACTATCAAATTCAAAGATACAAGTCAGTAAACCCTTTCAATAGGGAGACTAGACGATTCTTACTTCCCTGTTCTAGTCTTGTGTGGTATCGTGAAGTTGGTAAAACCCACCAACAGTGGTACATTTTACCAAAAGGGGAGAGATGATGGAATCCAACCAGGTAGGGTACAGCCCGCAGCTTCTTGGGGAAAGCGAAGCTTTTCTTGATTTCCAGGCCCAGCTCAGCCGTGCGGCTAAGGTCAATCGGTCAGTGTTGCTGGTAGGAGAGAGAGGAAGTGGTAAGGAAGGAGCTGCACGGAGGCTTCACTTTCTCTCCCCCCGATGGCAACAAGCCCTGGTTACCGTCAACTGTGCAGCCCTTCCTCCTTCCCTCATTGAAACCGAACTGTTCGGTTACGAGCAAGGAGCCTTTACCGGAGCCCAGAAGACAAGGAAAGGAAGATTTGAAGAGGCCGAGGGAGGAACCCTCTTTCTTGATGAGATAGGCCTCATCCCTCTGGAAGTCCAGGAGAAAATCCTCAGGGTAGTGGAGTACGGAACCTTCGAGCGGGTAGGTTCCTCAGTTACCCATGAAGTTGATGCCAAGATCATAGGAGCCACCAATACCGACCTTCCCCAGCTCTGCAAAGAGGGTAAGTTCAAGGAGGACCTCCTGGACAGGCTCTCCTTTGAAGTGCTTTTCCTCCCCCCGTTAAGGGAACGAGCAGAGGATATCATGCTCCTGACCAATTACTTCAGTTCGAAGATGGCCCTGGAGTGTGGGAAAAGTGAGATGCCGCGCTTCAGCAAGCAGGTGGTAGCAAGCCTCATGGCGTACAGCTGGCCAGGGAATGTGCGTGAGCTGAAGAATGTGGTGGAAAGGGCTGTCTACCGTAGCGACAGCACAACCATCGAAGAGGTGCAATTCGATCCTTTTGCAAACCCCTATGCAGAACCAAAGCAACAGGAAGTCACCCCTCCAGACATGGACCTTGACCTCGCTCAGTACGAGAGAGCACGTGAGGAGCTGGAGCTTTCCTACCTGCAGAGCTCCATCGAAAAGAGCGATGGCAACCAGAAGGAAGCGGCAAAGCTGCTCAACCTTACCTATGATCAGTTCCGTGGGCTGTACCGTAAGTATAAGGACCAGCTGTAAGAGGTGCTAGTTTAGGCTCGAAGAGGGTAACACTAGGGAACAAAGAGAAGCATTCACGTACTGCCAAAAAAAGAACCAGGGCCATCTTCTGATGACCCCGGTCTGAGTACGATACAATGTGAATGCTACACGTGATTCAAATGTATTGTAATGTGAATCTCAAACAAAAAATGCTCTTTACTATCGTGCAGGCATCAGCAACGCTGATCCAAGGTACGCTATCGCCATGGTTGCAAATCCCACTTTGAAGAGGAGGATGACCGCAATGATGCGCAGTGCTAGAGCCGGAAGCCCTGTCCAGGTAGCCAGGCCTTCGATGACCCCCAACAGATACCCGTTGCGCTCGCGATAGAGCTTGCGGGTCTCTCGGCGTGGATATTCCATTACTTCTTCTCCTTCATTGACTCTTTTAGGGCTGCAAGCTCATCCTCGATGGCACTATCGGTCTCCATCTTGTGGAACTCATCACTGCTTGAAGGTTTGCCATGGTAGTCTGCCATCTCGGCATCAGCTTCCATGCGCTCAATCTTGCTTTCCAGGTCACTGAACTTGCGGGCAAGGTCGGTGCTGTCGCTACTCTGTAGGGTCCGGGTTACCTGCTTCTTCTCTTTGGCGGAGGTTGCACGCTGGACTAGGATCTTCTGCTTGTCCTTCACTTCCTTGAGTTTGTCAGCTATCTGGGCAAGCTGTGTTTCCTGACTTACGAGGATGCTTTCCAGGTTGAGGAGCTGCTCATCAATGAGGCGGATCCTTTCATTGCAACCCTTCTTCTCAGAGAGGGCTTCCCTGGCAAGGTCCTCACGCTTGTTGGTGATGGCAAGCCTAGCTCTCTCTTCCCAGCGGTCGATGGCCTTGGTAAGCTCTGCTTTTTCGTTGGTCAGGCTTACTTTTTCAGCCTTGCGTGCAGCTGCCGAAGAACGGGCCTTTGTAAGGGTGTCCTGCAGTTCGGTAATCATGAGGTTGATCATCTTGGCGGGGTCTTCGACCCTGTCGAGGGCACTATTTACATTCGAATTGAAGATGTCTGCGATTCTTTTAAAAACATTCATTACGGTCTCCTCTTGCCACTTTGTGGCTCTGTGTTGGTACGCTAATACTAATGCATAAGGCGTGCCAACTTTTCAAAACAGGCGTTTAAACGTGCTAATACGAGGTTTCGTCTTAATACATACCTAGGAAACATGAGAATTCTTTAATATTGGTAAAAAATACCAGCTATAATGGATGAATTGACCATTGATGGCGATCCCACAGCTTATGGCTCTAGCACAAGAGGGTGTTCCCCTTCTTGTCCCCCAGCTTCATAGCGTGTAAACTAGGGCCCATGAGCACCCTATATATGGTAGCCACCCCCATAGGAAACCTTGATGACATCACCTACCGTGCAGTGGAGACACTGAAGACTGTTGATGTCATCGCCTGTGAGGATACCCGGCACACCCAGACCCTTTTGCAAAAGTATGACATCCAGAAACGCCTCATTGCCTGCCATGCACACAATGAGAGTAACTCTGCCCAGGGAATTGTTGCCCTGATGGAAGCAGGCAACAACATAGCCTTTGTCAGCGATGCCGGAACACCAGGCATCAGCGACCCTGGCCTTCGTGTGGTCAAGGCTGTGCGTGATGCTGGCTTTACCGTAGTCCCCATCCCAGGGCCTTCGGCAGTAGCAACGCTGATAAGTGTTGCAGGCTATGTGGGCAAGAGCTTTACCTTTGAAGGATTTCTCTCTCCCCGCAAGGGACGAAGGACTAAACGTCTTTCGGAACTGCTTGGACGCAACGAAGCCTTTGTCGTCTACGAATCTCCCTTTCGCATCGTCAAGACCCTTGATGAGATAACTGTCCTTGGTCCTTTGCGTCAGGTAGTGGTAGGACGGGAGATGACCAAGAAGTTTGAAGAGTTCCTAGTGGGAACGGCTGCTGAAGTATCAGCGATACTTCAGAGCAGACAAGCGATAAAAGGGGAGTTTGCCCTCTGCATAGCCCCTATTGAGGCCTCTGATACCAATGATAACGATAGCGAAGCTTAAGACACTGAAGGATCGCACCTGCGTGCGCAAGTGTGCTCTCCTTTTTCATGAGCAGGCACAGCGCATTTTACAAGGCAATGAGCCTGACCATATCTATATCAATGACCTGTGTTCGCTCTTTTCTTCTCCACAGTTTCTTCTTGTATTGGATGATGAACAACAAATATTTCTTCATTCTCTGTCTAGTTCGCTAGTCTCTGCATCGGTGGCATCTCTTCCCTTTATCTTGGAAGACATGCACCACGCTTTGCTTTCTGCACTGGGAAGCGACCCATCAGACTGGGACTTTGTCGATAGGGAAGGATCGCTGGATGCTTCTTTGCGAGTGGTCTTACCCCATATTCTCATTCTCGACCGGTTGCGATCGCCCTTCAATGTAGGGTCGATCTTCCGTAGCGCCGATTCGTTTGGCATTGAGGAGATATGGCTGGTGGAGGGGACGGCTTCTGTCGATCACCCCCGATGCATAAAGTCTGCAAGGGGATGTGTAAAGACTGTCCTGTATCGTTTGTTTTCTGAATCTGTTCTTATTGAAAAGCTTGGCTCTTCACCAATTTCCCTGTTCGCCCTTGAACTGGGCGGCTCTGATCTGGAAACGTTCCCTTTTCCCCAATCTGGAGCTGCAGTCATAGGAAGCGAAGAGATGGGGGTGAGCCCCACTTTGTTGTCTTTGTGTGATGGGAGCTTAGGAAGGGTCTCCATTGCCCTTGGAGGAACCAAAGGCTCTCTGAACGTATCGGTGGCCACTGGCATCATGCTGCAGAAGTGGTATGCTACGCCCTGCTAGATATTACCGCATGGTACATCTTTCTGAGCCTGTCCTCAACCTCAAAATTAAAGTTCCCTGCACTATAGTTACCCTTGGTATTGCGTACTCCTACAGGTCTTCCTGTAAGGATGCGCATCCCCTCATCGATGGTGGTGATGGGGTAGATATGGAACTTCTTCTCCTTGATGGCCTCTAGCACCTCATAGGAGATTATCAGGTTACGAACGTTCTGCACCGGAATGATGACACCCTGCTTACCGCTCAGGCCGGTAGTGACGCAGGTGCGGTAAAAGCCCTCGATCTTCTCGTTGATGCCTCCAACCGGTTGGATCATACCCATCTGGTTGACCGAGCCCGTGACGGCAATGTCCTGACGCACAGGCAGTTCCCCTATGGCTGAAAGCAGGGCATAGAGCTCAGAAGAGGATGCACTGTCCCCATCGACCTCTGCATAGGACTGCTCAAAGGCAATGCCTGCATAGATGGAGAGGGGGAAGGTCCTTGCATAGTGCTTACGCAGATACCCTTCCAGGATAAGCAACCCCTTGTCGTGTATCTCACCGCTGAGGCCAGCCTCATGCTCGATATTGACAATACCTTCGCTACCTGGGGCAACACTGGCGGTGATGACCGTCGGTGTGCCGAAGGAAGAGGCTCCCCTGTCCATTATCGCAAGGCCGTTCACCACTCCAATTTTTGAGCCTGTCAGGCTGATGAGCATCTCACCGTTGAGGATCTCCTCATTGATGCGGAGCTCAGTAATGTTGCTGAAGTAGTCGCGTTCCTCGTTTGCCTTGAGGATGAGCGTCCTGTCGATACTGTCTTTCTTCTCAACCTCAGCCCAGTAGTCTGCCTCGATGATGATGTCATAGAGTTGGGAGAACTGCGTGGTGAGCTCTGTTCTGGACTCGGCATACCAGGCGCTGTAGCGCAACAGCTGGGACAAGGCAGAGTTGTCGAGTTTCCTTTTGGTATGCTTCTGGGCAAATGCTTCGAGGTTGGCAATGCTTTTTGCAATATTTTCCTCAGTGGAGGGCATGGCAAAGTCAAACTGTGAAGAGACCTTGAAAAGGTTCAGGAACCGCTCATCATGTTCTGTGAGGGCATCGAAGGTGTCCTCATTTCCCATGAGGATGACCTTCACAGGGAGCTTGGTCATCTGGGGCCTGATCTGACCTTTACGCAACTCTCCCTTGACCAGGAGGTCTGCCTGCAAGGCAAGGGCTGATGCATCGAGATAGCGCTTGAGCGCATCCCACAGGCCCTCTTCAGAGAGCAGTTCCTCAGCATTGATGACGATGAAGCCGCCTTCAGCTTCCAACAAGGAGCCTGCATGCAGGCCCAAGTGGGCAAAATCGGCCTTCTCGTCGAGGGTCCCGAAGAGGTTGGAGAAGGTGGGGTAGTTCTCTATTATCAGGGGTCTCTTATCTGTCCTGCTATGGTTTACCAGGAGGTTTACCCGATACTTGCGGGCAAAAGGGTCCTTCTTGAGCTGTTCGTCAGAAAGGTTCTGTATGTGGGAAGCCTGTCGTTTTAAATCAGAGAGGATGTGGTTGAACTGCACAGAAAGGGTGGGGGAACTGAACTCTTTTTCCATATCCTTTACCAGGGCGGTCGCCTTTTCCAGGAAGGTGGTGCTTTCTTGGGCAAGAAGGGCTACCTTCTGGCTGAACAGCTCCATGGCGTCAAAGAATCTCTGTCCTTCCTTGGGTGGGAAGGTAAGGGCGACAGGGGAGTCCGGCTGGAGGTAGTTGTAGGCATAGACAATGTCCTGCAACAGGGAGATGTCGGATCTGAACCTCTCAACACTCTCCTTGATGGCTTCGAGCCTGCCGCTGCCTGAGTTGCCGCTGACAAAGAGGTTGTACCCTCCCTTCTGAATGGCAAGACCCATTTCCAACGAGCGTAAAGCCCGTGGCTGGCCCACGATAGAGGGTTCCATAGCAAGATCTTTGCACCCTTGGATAAGGGCCTCTGTAAAGTCAAAAGCGGCTTCCTCATAGGGAAGTCTCTGTATCTTCGTTACTTTTTCAACCATGCCAGAACTATAGGAGGTGGAACAAATCAAGTCAACTCTTTATACTGGATCATATGAGACGCAATGAACTGGTTAAATACCTTGACGAGTACCTCGCTATCGGGCTTTTTTCATCCTTTGACCCATCGCTCAACTCCTTGGTTGTCGGTGGTCCTGACAAGGAGGTCGCTAAGATTGCCTTTGCTGTCGATGCATGCCAAAGGACCTTCGACCTTGCCCTCGAGTGGGGAGCGAATATGCTCATCGTCCACCATGGCCTCTACTGGGGAAGACCCATGGCCATAACAGGAGCACACCATAGCCGGATCAAGGCGCTCCTCGATGGCAACCTCGACCTCTATGTCGCACACCTCCCCCTCGATGCCCATCCTTCTGTGGGGAACAATGCGGTCATGGCCTCGTTGCTTGGCCTTTTGGATATTGAACCTTTCGCCTCTTTCAAGGGCGTGGAGATTGGCTTCAAGGGAAACCTCCCCAAACCCCTTACTGCCCAAGAGATCTCAGATGTGCTTGGGTTCACCAAGCCCATCATCCTGAGCTTTGGTCCTGATAGGATAACTAGCGTAGGCATCGTCAGTGGCGGAGCCAGTGACGATGTCCATACCGCTCTTAAAGAGGGCCTGGACTGCTTCATCACCGGCGAGTGCGAGCATCAGGTGTATAATGACTGTGTGGAGCAAGGTATCACCATGATAGGGGGCGGACACTACGAAAGCGAGGTCTTTGGAGTCCAGACTCTTGCAGACCATCTTGCCTCTTTGTTTGGTGTGCAGATACTCTTCCTTGATAATCCCACCGGCCTGTAGGCAAAAGGGAAAAGAGTGTAGTATAGTGGCCACCATGGAAAAGAAACAACAGAGCAAGGCGATACCTCTCCTGCTAACCTTAGCAGTGATCATCGCCGACCAGATTTCCAAGGCCTGGATAGTTGCAAATATTGCAGAAAACACCGTGGGATTCCGATTCTTCGGAGACTTCCTTGCCATCGTGCATGTGCGCAATACCGCCATTGCCTTCAGCATGGGGGTAGGCTTTCCTACCGTGGTAAAGCTTGTGGGATTTATTTTCCTACCAGTTATCCTCGTTGTTGGGGTAAGCGTGCTATACTTCTCCAAGAAAGTTGAGTTTACCCCTCTGCAGAGGTGGACCCTTGCGCTCTTTTTGGGTGGTGGGGTTGGTAATCTGATCGATAGGATCTTCCGCTCCTTCAGGGTGGTCGATTTCATCAGTGTGAAGGTGTATGGGTTTTTGGGCTTTGAGCGATGGCCTACTTGGAACATAGCAGACGCTTCTCTGGTAGTCAGTGCGATCCTGATCGCCCTTACAATCCTAGTAACTCCTACAACGAAAAAGGAAACTAACGATGTCTAAGAAATCAAATACCCTCTGGTTCATGCTAGCGGCAACAGTGCTCAACATTGTGCTCATGCTTATCCTGTTCCTGGTCTGTTTTATCCTCATCACGAGGTTTGTAGAACCTACCAGCTCCTTGGTGCCCCTATGGCTGGGACTCTCCTTCCTGGTGAGTATCGGCGGTAGTTTCTGGCTCTACTCGGTCGTCATCAAGTGGATGACCAAGCGTTTCGAGCTTGAGGAAAAACTGGCCCCCCTGTTTACCAAAAAGAGAAAAAAGCCTCGTCGTGAGGAGTAGCCGTGATGCCTCCATCGATCGCCGCCTTTACTAGAACCTCATGGTTCCCCTTCAGTGACAAACCGGTTATTCAGAGCCAGTGGTATATGCCAAGGCTCTGCGACCCCTTTTTCCTTTTTCCTGAAGAGAGTCCTGACGGCAAATGGCACCTGTTCGGCCATACATGGCTGGGCATAGAGCACTTCACCAGTGAGAACGGCATCTCCTGGGAACCCAGGAAGATGATCGAGCTCAGAGGTCACTCCCCATCGATCTTTGCACAGGATGGGATGTGGTACCTGCTCTATGAGAAGCATGATGCAAACCTTACCTCCCTGAAAAAAAGACTGAGGGGAAAGCGCGGTGATAAGAACAAGTCCAGCCGCTTTGAGATGAGATCATCCAGTGACCTCATCCTCTTCAGCGAACCCAAGGTCATCCTTGACAATAAGGACGTCCCCTTTGCTGGAGATGGTCTGAAAAAGCCCAGAATTTCCCGTCCACAGCTGTTTAAGGACAAGCAAGGCTACCGCCTTTATTTTGGAGCCTCACATGTTGTGCTCGAAGATACCAAGCAGAAGGCTACAATGCATTTTGCCCTAGCGATGAGTTCCCGTCTTGAAGGACCGTATGCCTTGGCAAACGAAGGTGAGAGTCTCCTGTCCCCTGACCCTGACGACCCCTACCGCAATATGGCATGTGGGAGCATCAAGGTGGTGCAGGCCTCTGATGGGTATGTAGGCTTGGAATGTGCGATGCATTGGGACAAGAAGCGGGCAAAGACGACCTCTTCCCTGTTACAGATTGAGAGTTCTGACGGCCTTCTCTGGAAGCCCTCCTTCAGGTCGGTGATACTTCCAACCCCTGAGCGTGGTTGGGCAAGCCGCTATCTTGTCAGTTGTGACCTGCACTATAAGAGTGAGGAAGGTTGCTGGTACTGTTACTATTCGGCAAATACCCAATCGGGCTTCCCTCTTGTGCGAGAGTCCATAGGCCTTCTCTTGGGTAAGGACCCAAATCTCAGGAAGGTGTTCCTCTAAGAGAAGCGCGCTTCTCCCATCTTGTGGTCCCTTCCCATACAGTGGTCTTACTGCCATCCTTCTCTTTCCTGACTATCTTATGGTAGAGCAATCCCTCATCACCAAACAATACTTTTTCATTCTCACTACCTGTAGAGACGGTAATGTCATCACCGCTGAAGGTCTGTCGTATCCAGGAGACATCGGCCGCGGCTACCTTTGAGTGGTTACGGAACTCCGAAGGCAGGCTTTCCAATGCCCAGTTGAGGTAGGAGATGTTATTGACATGCAGGTTGCTGTCGGTGTCCAGGTATTGGATCTTGGGCTTGTAGGATACCAGTGTGATGCACCCAGACTCCTCATAGGTAAGGCGCTTAGTTAGGGAGAGGTCCATCTGCATTTCCAGCGGAGCAAGCCCAATGCGCTCGACCATGGTTGCGGGTCGTATCGGCCTTCCCCTCTGTACGTCAATGAGAGCCCAGTAGGTCTTTGCAGTGAAGACAGGCTTTCCTTCTTCATCAAAGGAGCGGACCACTCTGGGAAGATGGAGCCTGATGGGCTCCTGCGCCCAGGTCTCGACGAATACCTGTTCAGGCCAATGGGTGTAGCGGTGCACTTCGATCTTGCTTCGGGTGATGACCCAAGTCTTTCCCTCCTGATGGAGGACGGGAATACTACAACCCCGCTCGGCCGAGTGGTTGCCAGCAGCTTCCTGTACGATCTCGAAGTAGAATGCAAGCCTTGCATCAAAGAAGGAGTCAGTCTCATAGCTGTAGGTGGTGAACTGGCTATGGGCCCTGTTATGTTCGTCGATGCTCAGTGTCTCATGCTTCATCGGTCTCTCCTTCAGTCGTTACCTTCTTGTAGAAGCGAAGCATGCTGCGTCCATACTTGCGTTCATCGTTGAATTGTAGGTTGCCTATCTGTTCTGGCCAATCTTTTTTTTCTTCAGAAGGATAGTGGATGATGAAGAGGCCTCCCTCAGTAAGGAGGTTTGCCTTATCAACGGCCTTAGCTAGGTCGACCTTGCCCTTCATAGGAAAGGGAGGGTCAGCATATACGATGTCATACTGGCGCTTGGCTGTGGGGATGAATCGGTTGACGTCGGTCATGAAGAGCTGGATCTCACTCTCGACCATGCTTAGGTTATCCAGGATGGTAGCCTTTTTCTGACGGTCTTTCTCCACCACATGCACAAGCGTCGCCCCACGCGAAGCAGCCTCGATACCTACACATCCGCTACCGGTGAACAGATCCAGCCAGGAGAGAGCTTCAATGTTTCCCAATATGGAGAAGAGGGACTCCCTCATCATATCCATGGCTGGCCTGATGATCCCTGGAGGACAGGTCACTGTCCTTCCCCTATAGATTCCTCCGGTTATACGCATAGCTTATTCCTCATCCTATCCATAATAGGTTTTCGCCTCTATTTGTGCAAGTTGGGTTTGTGCAAGTGTTATGTTTGCAATCTCAATTGGCCTCGACACTCTCCAAGGCAAAGGGTGGAGCCTCAGCAAGGGTCCGCCGTATGACCGCATGCTCTGCCGCCAAGAGGGAGGGGTCCTTCTCAAGGACCCTATCGGCTTCGGCTCTTGCCAATTCAATCAGCGGCAGGTCTTCAGTAAGGGATGCATAATGCAGGCGCAGGAACCCGGACTGTTTGGTTCCCGTCATCTCCCCAGGTCCTCTGATAAGCAGGTCCTTCTCAGCAATGTAGAAGCCGTCAGTGGACTCCTTCATGACTGTAAGGCGCTGCTTGGCCTCATCGGTGAGCTGGTTCCCAAATACTAGGAAGCAGTAGGAAGAGAGGCTGCTCCGTCCCACGCGTCCACGTAGCTGGTGCAAGGCAGAGAGGCCGAACCTATCTGCATGCTCGATGACCATGCACGTGGCATTGGGTATGTCGATGCCTACTTCAACTACGCTGGTGGAGACCAGGTAGGAGAGTTTCCCATTCTGGTAGCGCTTGAGTATGGACATTTTCTCTTCGTCGTCAAGCTTGCTGTGTATGAGCTCAGAGCTCACCCCTGGATACTCGGCTTTGAGGAACTCGTACATGTTCGTCACATCCCTGAG
>Ga0209414_1000454_pt1 | contig 19472 bp, 17 predicted proteins | sample LakVidmifraction_4_FD_181154 | JGI IMG/M metagenome (GOLD analysis project Ga0209414, IMG submission 181154) | Hypersaline microbial communities from Lake Vida, Antarctica - Brine Hole Two &gt;0.2 micron (SPAdes) (version 2) | ecosystem: Environmental > Aquatic > Non-marine Saline and Alkaline >... | reverse complement strand
TCCGAGAGACAGAGTAAAGACAAAAAGCCCGTACTGTATGATCTATTCATATCGTGTGCAGATGAGTATGACTTTGCAATCAAAGCTTTCGGAGCTAAGGCCCACCTTGATCACTTAAAGAAAGTCAAGTGGTTTACTGAGGGGTGGCGTGGATGTCTTACCTTCCGAGGATATGATGCTTGGCTTGAAGATATGATGGAACGTGATGCCAGTATCGGTAAGGCAGTTCTCATTGAACGGGCACAGGATGGCGATGTGAGTGCCGCTAAGAAGCTACTAGACATGCACAAGCAAGGCGCTACCAAGGGCCGTCCTAAGAAGGAAGACATCAAGCGTGAAGCTGTGAAGCGCGCAGACGAACGTAAAGATATTGAAGACGATATGAAACGACTGAACGTAATCAAGATAAGAGGATAAGATGGCCAAGTTGACCAAAGATCAAATAAGAGAAGCATGTGAAGGGGACTTATTTACCTTCGCTAGATTGGTCAACCATAACTATGCCTATGGAGACATCCATGAAAAGGTATTTAGATGGATGGCCAGCGGTGAAGCAACTAAGAGGCAGCTGCTCCTCTTACCTCGTGGACATCTTAAGTCCCACTGCATAGCTACATGGTGTGCATGGGAGATTACTTGTAAGCCGTGGACTACTATAGTATATCTATCAGCTGGTGAAGACTTAGCAAAGGATCAGATATACGCAATCAAGAACATGTTGACTAGTCCTATCTATCGTAGGTACTGGCCGGAGATGATCTTAGAGAAAGAAGGTGAACGAGAACATTGGTCTGCTTACAGCTTTAACGTAGATCACCCTGAACGTAAAGCTCGGGGTATTCGAGATCACACTATAATTGTTAAGACAGTTAAATCAAACTTCGCAGGACTACACTGCGACGCTCTGGTATTCGATGACGTTGTTGTTCCTAACAATGCTTACTCAGAGGTTGGTCGTAAGGAAGTTCAGAAGTCTTTGTCTCAGAGCACCTCCGTACTTAATCCCGGTGGCTACATCAAAGCAGTAGGTACTAGGTATCATCCTAAAGATGCTTACGAAGATATGATGAAAGCCAAGTACCGTATATGGGATGAGGTAGCAAGAGAGTTTATAAGTGAGTCTCCTTTGTGGGAGATCATGGAAGAAGTAGTAGAGGATCATGGTGATGGCACTGGTAACTTCCTGTGGCCACGTACCTTTGTAGATGTGACTGATAGTTGGTATGGCTTTGATGTACAAGAGCTTGAGATGATCCAAGCTGACTACCGTTCACGTAATGAGATGCCTCAATACTACGCACAGTATTATAACGATCCTAACGATGAGTCAACCAACTTGTTAGATCGTTCTCTGTTTCAATACTACGACCCTAAGCACATCAAGGTAACACCCTTCGGTGTCTTCCATAAGGAAAAGAAACTAAACATTTCTTCCGCTATGGACGTTGCTTGGACAGAGATAAATAACTCAGGTGGTAATAGTAATCCTGACTACACAGCTATAGCAGTTGTAGGAGTTGACGAAGATGGCTACTACTACATACTAGACCTAGCAAGGTTCCGTACTTCTAACTTCCAAGTCTACTACGACAACGTAATAAGCTTGTCAGAGAAGTGGGGATTTAGAAAGATCACTGTTGAGACTAACGCTGGTGGTAAGCTAGTAGCTCAAGAGATACAAAGATTGTCTCGTGAGTCTGGTGGCCTTATCTCAGTTGAATCAAAGTCCAACGCTGGCTTCGGTGCTAAGTCTAAGCTGATGAGACAGTATGCTCTTGTCAATCCTAAGTATGAATTGCAGTCGGTGTTTCACAGAAGGGATGGTCTTACTTCAGTTCTTGAAGAGGAACTTGTTCTTGAAAGACCACCACACGACGACTTGGTAGATGCTTTGGGCATGGCCTTAGAGCACATCAAGATACCATCTAAGTCTAGGCACTACCTAGATGATGATCGAAAAGTAATCACAGACGCAAGATTTGGCGGGAGGCGTAGCCGGTAATGGCAACATCAGGAACTAATACGATTGACTTCGAGAATGTCCTAGAGACTCCCGATGCGTTTGCAGGACAGATAATGTCTTTGTGGCATCAATGGAAATCTGCTAGAACATTATCAGAAAGCCGTTGGGCTGAAACAAAGAAGTATGTGTTTGCTACAAGCACAAGAGAAACAACTAACGCACAGAACCCTTGGGACAATACAGTGCACCGTCCTAAGCTATATCATATCTATAACAATCTACTGGTCAACACGGACTTTTCCTTGTTCCCTAAAGCAGACTGGTTAGAGTTTATTAGTTATGATCAACAATCTGATTCTAAAGCTAAGCGCGATGCGGCACTAGCCTATCTAAGAACTAAGCATCGGCTGTCTGGCTTTAGACAGACTATGAGAAAGCTTGAGGCTGACTGGTTACTATATGGTAACTGTTTCTCAGGGCTTGAGTACGTTACAGAGAAGACCGTTGATCCCTTTACCGGGGAGATGGTTCCTTCTTTCCAAGGCCCTCGGCCTTATCGTATCTCTCCTTATGACATTGTATTTAATGCAGCTGGTACAACCTTTGAGAAAGTACCAAAGATCATTAAGTCCTATAAGTCTATGGGGGAGATCGAACTAGACATAATGAATAACACTAGCTCGTTCGATGAAGAAACATTGAACAAGATGAAGAGCGACAGACTCAATATCAACACTAATAACAACATTGAGCAAGACGTCTTCAAAGCTAGCGCATTCTCTGCTATGGGTATCGGTGAGCTAACTGAGTATTACAACTCAGGCCATGTGGTTATACATGAACTGTTCGGGGACATCTATGATAAAGCCTCTGGAACATTCTTAAAGAATCACGTAGTCACAGTTGCAGATGGTCGTTACGTCTTACGTAGTGAACCTTTGAATACTTACAGTGGCTTCCCTAATATCTTTCATCAGACTTGGAAAGATACTCCTGACTCCTTGTGGGGCTATGGCCCTCTTAACAACTTGGTAGGTATGCAGTACCGTATCAACCATCTGGAGAATGCTAAGGCTGATGCCTTTGACCAGATGCTTGAGCCAGACATGTTGTTCCAAGGTGATCCTGAGATCAAGCGTGTAGGGGCAGCAATCCACTACTACGTAACAGAGAGTGGCAACGTGTCCTCTCTTGCACCAGACACTACTATTCTTCAAGCTGACTTCCAGATTCAAAAGATGGAACGAGACATGGAAGAGTATGCCGGTGCTCCAAGCATGGCAGTAGGTATAAGAACACCGGGCGAGAAGACAGCTTTTGAAGTTGACTCTCTCATGAACCGGGCTAACCGAGTCTTCGAATACCAGACTAATATCTTCTCAGAGTTCCTAGAGAAGATCATTAACGCTGAGTTGGAACTAGCAAAGCAGAACCTATCTGGCTCTGATCTTGTTAGTATCCTCAACAGAGACTACGGGGTAGAAGAGTTTATTAAGATCACTAGGGAAGACCTGCGCTCTAACGGCAAGGTAGTTCCTATTGGTGCAAGAGACTCGGCAAGGAAAGCCAGACTTGCACAGCAACTTAATCAGTTCTATCAGACAGGTATGCAAGACCCTGAAGTTCAACAGCACTTCCCATCTAAGAAGATTGGCAGTATGTGGTCAGAGATACTAGACATCGAATCTCTGTATGAACCTTATGGCAGAATACCTGAGCGTCTTGAAGCACAGCGTCGTCAGATGGCTGCTCAAGATATGCTACAAGAAGAATCCATGATTGATCCAACAGGACTCAGTGAAGCACAGGAAGGAGAAGATCTTGGAAATGAAGTACAAGTTTGAACTAAGTAATTCTATTGATATCCTTCTCAGCGACAAACAAAGAGAAGGTGTCAAGGAAGACTTGAAGTTCGCACGTAGATATTTGAATGCTTTAGTTGCTCGTCTCGATAAGGAATATGAGAGTAAGGTAAAGGAATCAGAAGCTGAGTTTAACTTCGACAACCCCAACTGGGCATTGAAGCAAGCTGAGCTTATGGGATACCGCCGAGCAATTCGCCGAGTAATAGAAATAATCCGACCGATCGAGGAATAACATGACAGGTTCATTTGTACAAGAAGGCAACGACAACGCCGACCAAAGCGCAAGTAACTCTTTTCAGCAAGCTGACACAGCTGCTACGGGGAATGAAAACGTAGATACTAAAACCCCTGAGTATCAACTCCAGATGCTACAGAAGCGTTTGAATGATAAGGACGAGTTCATCAACACTCTTAAAGAAGAGAACCAAGAGACTCGTCAGATGTACTCAACGCTTGAAGAGAGAATGAATAGCATGGAAGAGATTTCTGAGGTTCTAAAGGGGAAAGAACAAGTCGTTGATAATCAAAATACCAACCTTGATGAGAACGCGCTTGTAGGTAAAGTTATTGATAACCTCAATCAGAAACAAACGCAAGACTTGCAGGACAAGAACTACACTAATGTGTTGTCCCGCTTGGATCAAGAGTTTGGTTCTGCACACATCGAAGAGAAGGTAGCACAGGCTGCACAAGCCAATGGCCTCTCCATTGATGACATGCGAGAGACTGCACGTAAGTCTCCTACAGCTTTCTACAATCTTGTAGGACTGAAAGGACAGACTAACACTGCGCAGAATCCTGCACCTACTCGCGGAACGGTAGTCCCTCCACAGGAAACTTTGGATAAGGGATTCTCGTACTACTCTGAACTGATGAGGACTAATCCAAAAGAATATTGGAAAGCCGACACTCAGCGTGAGTACCGTAAACTATTTTTAGCAAACAAAGATAACTAATTAAGGAGCCTAACATGGCTGGTATTGATTCAACATGGGGTAGTACCCACCTTCAGCGTAGTGAAATCTTCGCTGCACAAATGAAAGATATGCTACGTGATGACCTCATCGCTCAGCAGTTTGTTCGTACACTGTCTGACATCCCTTCCGACAGCATCGCCACTGAACTGAAGATCAACTCTATTGGTTCACTGGAAGTGTCTGATTGGCAAGAGTCTGTATCTATGCCTTCACAGCGCATGGACACAGGTCAGTTTAAGTTCCGCATCAATGAGTTCATTGGTAACAAGGTTGCATTCACTGATCACTTCTTTGAAACCTCCTTCCAAGCCAACGAAGTTCTATCTGCTACTCCGGTAGAGATGAAGCGTGCTCTTGATGAGTATCGTGAAACCAAGATTTTTGAACTGGCTAACGATCAGACACTTGATGACGCTAACACAATCAACGGCGCTAAGCACCGTTTTGTTGGTGGTGGTAATGGTTCTGACTTGCCACTGAATGCCCTGACTCTTGAAGACTTCTCATACGCACGTTATGTTTTGCAAAAAGCTAACGTACCTATGGCTGGCCTTGTTGCCGTAGTTGGCCCTGAGCAAGAGCACATCATCAATACTCTTACCAATATCGTGAATGTGTCTAACAACCCAATGTGGGAAGGCATTATCACTACTGGTATGGGCGACATGACTGGTACTAGATTCCTTAAGAACATCTATGGTATCGACATCTATGTTTCTAACCGTCTGGCTACTACAGCTACCGACGAAGCAGCCTTGACTACTTATGACGATACCTCTGTTGCAGATACATCTGGCTATCAAGCCAACATGTTCTTCAGCATGGCATCTGATATGTCTAAGCCGTTCATTGGAGCTACAGGTCGTCCGTTGCGTATGAAGTCATGGCGCGATGAGGACATCGAGACTGAGTATCACTATGCAACTGAAAGCTTCGGCTTTGGTCTGTATCGTCCTGAGTCTCTGGTAACTGTCCTGACTAACCCGGCTGCATACTAAGAGCTACTTAATATAGCCCTCCTTCGGGAGGGTATATAGGAGAAATAACAATGGCGACTCAAAACGCTTGGACTAATGAAGACGGTCTCGAAGTAAACTTCGGCCCTGTGATTGGTGGCTCTACTGCTATCAACCACAACCATACTAAAGGCAACACAAAAGAAATTCAGATTGCTATTACAGCAGCTACTCTGAAAGGCGTTGGTGATACCTTTAATATGAAAGATGAACTGATCCCTGTCGGCGCGTTTCTACAAAGCGCCCGTTACATTGCTGAAGTTGATTTCGACGTGGCCGTAGAGTTTGGTCTTGTTGAGAAAGACGGCACTGTGATTGATAAGGATGGTTTGATTGCATCAGGAACTAGCACAGCTGTAGGTACTGGCGCTTTGCTTGGCACTACTGCTGCACTGGTATCCTACGTTTCAGCTACCGATACGCTGGGCACCGCGCCTACCGTTGGTAGTGGTACGTTGATCGTAGAATACATCATGTAAAGATGTGACTAAGGGAGGGGGGATAATCCTTCCTCCCTTTTTTTTTATTTTTCTAAGAGGTTTTACAATGCCTGATCATAGAACTCTTGTTAGTGCTGACGTACATGAACCAAAGCACATTACGAATACCACAGGTGCTGACGCGGGTAAGGTGATTACACCTCTTGGTGGCGGTACCAGTGAACTACGGAAACTAGCTTTAGCTGACTTGTCAGACGGCGGATCAGTAAGCAACATCTTGAACAACGATGTTCTGAACTATCAAGGATGGGAAAATGTTGTTGACGGGGAAGTAACTACTCCTACTCTTTCTGTTGATGCTACTCCTCGTAAAATTACAGTAGAAGATGAAGGGGTTGTTAATGGGACAAACAGTGACTATCTTCCTAGAGCCATCAGAGGCACCGGCAACCTTTGGGACACTGCTACCAGCAAGGTCACTCCTATAGCTATTGGCGATACCTATACAGTACGTTTTACGTTTAAGATAGACAGTAAGACAGCTTCTCCTACACTAATTACCGCTACCCTAGACACAGGGGGGCTAGCCTCTCCGACAATCCCTGTCCACACAAGCCACGTATCTGGTGTAGTAGCCGCAGGTTCAATAGTGTCTTTTGATATGACAGTCTTTTGCCTAGACACCTTCAAAGGTAATGGTGGTCAGGTATTCTTGAACACCGACGTAGGCTCTATTGTTATTTCGGAAAGAGAAATTCTTATTGTCCGAACTGGCAGCGGTAACAACTAAGGAGATTGATATGTCCAGAACTCTAATCTACACAGTACAACGTGTACTTGAGAAGCTTAACCTAGACCCTGTTAACTCCTTGTCGGATACAGAAGATTCTATTCTTGTCGCAAGAGAGGCAGAGTCTACCTTCTACGACCTTCTTACCCGTGCTGAATGGCAGAGCAACCTCGATCTACTAAAGATAGAGTCTATGTCTGATCTCTCTAATCCTTCTTCATTAAGGATTGATGATAACATCAGCCACATCTCTTCAGTTCGTTACGATGTAACTACAGCTGACGATAGCTATAAGAACATCCGTACCCTGCACTGGATATCTCCAGAAGACTTCTTAGAAAAATCTTTTTATCACAATTCGAGCAGCGACAATGTAACGGAGATTAGTTACAAAGGTAAGCCTCTATTCATTGTGAATGACAGGATGCCCACGTACTACACCTCCTTTGACAATGAGACTCTTGTCCTAGACAGCTTCGATAAAGAAGTAGAAGATACTGTTGTTGGTTCTAAGACTATCTGCTATGGTGAGATCGAGCCTAGCTGGTTAGAGACTGACTCCTTTGTCATCCCTGTGCAGGACAGTGTGTATCCTCTTTATCTATCTATGCTTACAGCTGCATGTTCCATGTATATGAACAGCGAAGTAAGCCAAGAAGATGAGCGTAGGCAAGCACGCGGTATCTCTAGGATGCGTAGAGAACAAAACAGAACAGAGCTTGAGTATTTCCCCAAGTTTCACTATGGACGTAAAGGTAACGGGATAGCATAATGGCCAGAGCAGCATTACAAAAAGTATACGCAGACTTCAGGCAAGGTTTTGTAACTGTTGCCAATCCTTTAGCATACCCTGAAGGCTCCCTTAAAGATATAGTCAACTTTGATATTCAAGACAACGGAACTCTGCGGCTAAGGCCGGGGCTTCAGCAAGAGTCCACTACTTCTGTAGACACTTCGATTCCTTATGAGGCTGTAGAAAACGTATCTATATCTTCCTTCCTTTGGACTAATGTAAACAACAAAGGCTCTGAGAAGATTGCTGTTATTCAGGTAGGTACTTTCCTATATCTGTACCCTGTCTATAAAGACAGGATAGCTCTTGACGAGCAGATAGATAAGATTGATATAGGGATACCGCCAGAGTCTCGAAACATCTCAATCTCCGGTACATCGGGAGCAGGGTGGTTCTTTATAGCACACCCTAGTATCCGTACTAAGGTTCTAAAGAAGAACAAAGACACAGGAATCTTTAGTACAGAAGACATTGATATAAGAATTCGTGACTTATCTCTGTGGCGCGGTAAGACTGATGAACAAACAGGGCTGACAAAAAATAGAAGTCTCTACCCTATGCACGAGTACAACCTAAGAAATGGTGGATGGCCTAAACAAAGCTACGTTTCAAAAGCTTCTAATGCAGATGACGGGGCGCGCAGGGCAGACCCTGTTAGATACACAAACGAGAAAGTAGCCTTCTACCCTCCTGTGTACCTCCCGTTTCACTTAGGTAAGGCGGGTGGTGGTGATTTAATTACGGAGCAGAACGCTTACTCCCCTTGGGCTTTAGTATCAGATTACTTTGGTAACAGCCTCATTCCTTTAGGGCACTTCATTGTTAGTGCCGAGGAGTGGTCAAGAGATGGAGTTGGGGATACTAGACTTGATCCTGATATTTCGGAGACTCGCTATTTAGAGAGGACTTACAAGTGGACTTCCTTCCCCTCTAACACAGAGTTTTATGCAGGCAGGGTATGGTACTCAGGAGCAGAAGGTTACTCAGAAACAGACTCTCCGTCTATCTCTACTTACGATAAAAAAGATAATCTCGATGTCTCTAATACTGTCTACTTTTCACAGCAGTTAGGGACTGATATGGAGAAAGTAGGGCTTTGCTATCAGTCTAATGACCCAACAGCAGAAGACCTGAATAACCTATTACCTACAGATGGTGGCACAGTAACTATCAGGGGTTCTGGCGATATCCTTAGCATGAAGACCTTTGGTACTGCTCTTATTATATTTGCAACAGAGGGTGTGTGGTCGATCACAGGACTAGATGCCAACTCTTTTAAAGCTGACTCTTTCTCAGTAGATAAGATTTCAAACATTGGGCCAACCTCTGTGTCTACAATCTCTTCTACTAACAAAGATATATACTACATAGCCGATGATGCTATCTATGCTTTAAGTTCTGATGAGATAACAGGGCAGCCTTCCCCTGTAGATATCACTTCAGCTAAGATTAAAAATTTCTACAATGATATTCCTTTCTCGCAGAAGAAGAAGGCTAAGGCTTTTTATGATGCGACAAATAGAAACCTGTACATGCTGTACTCCAACATAGAAGATTCAGCTAGTAACACCTACAATAAAGTTCTTATATTCAACAGGGACTTAGCTTGTTTCTATAAGTATGAGTTAGGCTCTACAAGTAAGGCTATCTTTGATGGGCTGTTCTACCCAAAAGATAAAGTATCAGTAACCAGAAAGGTAGTTACCATTGATGGTGTTGCTGTTGAGTTAGATGGAGAAGATGTATACACAGAGATTACTTTCTCTACTACTTCTGCAAACACTATACAGTTGCTCACTGTAGAAGAGTCTGATACAAACAATATAGAGTTTAGCTTCTCTTCCTTCTCAGATACAGAAAAGTTTGAGGACTGGGGCAGCACCTACCAAGGGTCTGTAGAGTTTGGGTTTGATACAGCGGGAGATATAATGAGGGACAGCCTAAAAGCTCCTGTCATCATATCTCATTTAGAGAGAACTGAAGATGGCTTTGAGGCAGACCCCCAAGACCCTTCAGGGGCTACTCTTATAGCTACTCACCCTTCCAGTTGCCAAATGTTTTATGGCTGGGATTGGGCAGAGCAGTATAAGGGAGGAACACAGTTGTACAGGCTCAATAGAAACTATGTACCTTACGGAGTGTCTGATCCTTTCGACTACGGGACTTCTGTTATTACTTCCAGAAACCGTATAAGAGGTAAGGGGCATAGCTTAGGTATAAAACTAAGCGCGGGTTATGGGAATGATTGCCGACTCTTAGGTTTAGGTATCATGTTTACAGCAGCTAAAGGGGTTTAGTATGTTAACAGTAGAGTATGTAGATAACTTTGTAGAGTTCATGGAAGAGGTTGGTCAACACTTCTCCGATCACTACAATTCTTGTGAAGATCATGTAGCTGCCAATGAGATTTTAGCAGTTAATCCTGTGTTGTTTCAAGAAGCTATTGATGCAGGTGTTGCTAATGTCTTTAAGCTAAAAGATGAAGAAGCTGTTGTTGGGTACTTGAATGTATCCATCAGCCCTTCTCTTATCTTGACAGAGCCTCAAGCTGTTGTGGACTTCCTGTATGTCCTCCCTGAATTTAGAGAAGCAGGGTATGGGACGCAGGCTATCGAAGCCATAGAGAAAGAATTGAAAGCCGAGGGTATGACAAGGCTTACCTTGATGCTGCCTGATAAGGACTACTCAGAACCTGTAGCTAAGAGCTTAGGATATGTTAAGTCCTCCACTATTTATAACAAGTATCTTGGAGATTAACTATGGCAGCTATTACAGCGGCAATCCTTGCTGGTGCATCACTGGCAGCAACAACTGCTGGGCACTTTGAAAAGAAGAAAGCGGCAAGGCAGTCTAAGAGAGAGCAAGAACATGCTAACCGTGTCACCTCTGTCTCTGCTCAGGTACAGAATGCTACACAGCGTCGTAAAGCTATTGCACAGGCTCGTATTGCCCAAGCACAGAACCAAGCTAATGCTGGTGGTGCTGTACAGAGCAGCTCCGCCCTCGCGGGTAGCAACTCTGCGCTGGCTGCACAGCTAGGTTCTAACGTAGGCACACAGGGGCAGCTACTAGGCTCCCAGCAATCAGCCTTTGATTGGAGACAGCGTTCTCAGGACACCTTGGCAGAAGGACAACAAAGAGCAGGAGACTGGAATGCTGTTTCAGGGCTTCTAAGCTTTGGCTCAACAGCCGTAGCTGGAGCACAGTCTGCTCCTAGTAAGGAAACATCAGGCCCTATAAGTAATCAGTACACTGGCGCGAAGTTTAAGAGTTGGGCTGGTGACAATTAAGAGGAATATATAGCTATGCAAGACGCTCCTATTGAACAACCTACAGAGTCTTTAGAGGACTCTCCAATAATACCTTCAACGGAAGTTACAGGCAAGAGTAAAGATACAGATTCCTACGAAGGTGGACAGGCAGCTTTCCTTGACAACTACGTTACGGGAAGTTCTGTTATGGATAACTACAACTACTACTCTGGCGTTATTGATAAGAGCGAAGACCTTCGTAGGCTATCCGCGCAGAAAGCCGTCATGGATTCTGAAGCTGTTGCGCAAGAGTTTGTGGAGAAACCAGAAGGCGAGGCAGGCTCTATTCAGCAGAACTCAGAGGCTGTTAAAGCTTCAATGCAGCAGGCTATGAGCCAATCTGTTGACCCTGATCGGCAGTTTGTAGAGACTCTTGTTGGAGAGAACGTAGACTTAGAAGAAGTTGATAAGCAAGCTGCCTACTCTCGTATGTATAAGATAGTCTCTGATGCAGAAGAAGAGATTGATGGCTGGGATATAGGTGCAGACTTTGTTGTCAGTTCCCTGCCCGGTGTCCACTCTTGGAGAGGGGCTAGTCTTACTGGTAAGTACCTTGGACAAGAAGGTATGATCAAGCAAGCCATCACTAAGTTTAAGAACAAGCCTATAGAAGAACAAGAGGCTATGTTCCCTTACCTGAAAAAGCATCTTGAAGATACTGTTGGGGATGTATCAACTATTCGTATCCTTAGTAACTTTCTAAAGCCTCTTGGCTCTGAGAACAGTCAAGGCTATAGTGATGTATGGAAAATCTTTGATGTTATTGATGCAGCGGGCCTTGCTGCCCCTATCAAGTATGCATTTAAGAGTTTAAAGGGTGGGTTTAATACAGCTAAAGCAGCCAGCGCCCTTGGCAATGATCAAGCGGCTATAGACATAAGCATAGCAGCAGCAGCTGATCCTTCAGCGGCTAAGGCTGCGGGTCTTGATCCTCTCACAGCTACAGAGAACCTGCTTCCTTACGATACCACTATTGAAAGTATCGGTAAGACTCCCGGTCTATCAGCTAAGGCCCTGAGAGAGCTTGATGGTTACTTTGGCACTGTGGATAAGACAGCAGAAGATATAATGATGGGCAACACCTTCCTTAAAGAAGGGATTGTTAACACAGAGCAACGTGCCATTCTGGAAGCCGAGACTCTCAGTAGGTTAAAGGCAGAGAAGCACGATAATATCCGTATAACTTCTCAAGATGATACCTCTACTACCTTCTCCTATCAAGCTTTGGATGAAGAAGGGAATCTTGCAGATAAGACACACGAGATGTCTCTATCCTTGAACGATGCTGGGCACTATGAGCAGTCGGAGATAGGGCTTATCGCTAAGTACCTTGGTTCCCCCTCAGCCCACGCTAGAGGCACCCTGAAGGGCGATGTAAACACTTCACAGAGGGTAGACTACCTCAGTGACAGGCTGAACAAGCAGCTTCTCTTCCAAGTGAGAGACGCTCTGAAGCCCATAGGCACACTGCCCACTAAAAAGAACAGAGCAGCCCACGCTAAGGTAGACAATGCCTTGATACAGGGGGATGAATGGATGAATGCTGATGGTACTAGAGGCTACGTATTCGACACAGATGAGCTTGTTGCTAAGTTTGGTCTTGAAGAAGCTGAAATCTCTTCTTACTACCGTCTGAACCGTTTGTATAATAACTTACACCGCATTCGTAACCATGAAATGCGGCAGACAAAGAAGTTACAAGGACACAAGGGTGTCAACTTCTCTAGGAACGGAGAGATGATGGATGGCAAGCCGTTTGATACAGCCAACGATGCCCGCCTATCTCTTAAGAACAGCAATACCAACTACGTATATGATGCAGAGCTGGATGAAGTTATCTCGGTACAAGGAGACTCCTCCAGAGTCCTAGAAAATGCCTATATCACCGATAGGAAAGTCGTAAGACTCTCAGCAGCTTATGATATAGGCGGGGGAAGAAGTAAAGTTAACTACGCACTGGTCAGCAATGACTCCATAACAGAGCTACCACAACAGATCATCCCTCGTAAAAATGGGTATGTTGCTCGTTCTTATAAGGACAACACTCACTTTGTAAAAGAACTTTATGAAGAGACTGTTGATGGGGACAAGACTATTCGTGGCAGTAAGACTCTTCGTTTCTTTGATAACCAAAGAGAAGCTGATGAGTACGTAGAGATACTGGTTCAGAAAGAAGTGGCCAAGGTATCAGAGGATAGTGCCGCCAAAGGTGCCGCCTACAGTAAGAAGGTAGCTGCCTACGAAAAGAGTATGGCAAGGTACAATGCAGGGAAGAGGAAGTCTAAGCCTACTGCCCCTGTAGCTCCTAAGATTGATGCTAACATGGCACGTATAGAAGAAAAAGCTAGGGCTAAGTACAAAGCTCTTTCAGACAGAGAAGCGGAAACACTGTCCAGTGCTACAGGCGACGTAGGTAATGGTACAGGTGGCTTGTATACAGGGCACAGAGCACAGGATGATATCTTGTTTGGTCTTAATGGCGATAAGCCTGCTCGTCTGAACAGCTTTGAATCCTTAACTCGTAACATCCATAACTTGTCTAAGTTTACTGCCACTAACCAGTGGCGTATGGGTATGGAGCAACGGTGGCTCAACACTGCCAACCGTATCTTCAAAGAGAAAGGGCTGTCTCAGGAGATCACAGACTTTGCGAGACTGTCTGATTCTGCTGAAGCTTCTAAGGAAGTAGCGTTTCTTAACGCAGCCTACGACCGTATCAAATCTTGGCAAGGCATCCCTACTGAGTCAGAGCAGGCTTGGACAGGCTTGATGGCTAGGTTGTATGACACAGCTGCCAACAAAGGTTATAAGAAAACCTCTAGGTTCCTTGGGTACTTAGGCAGTAAAGACCCTGCTTCAGTTGCCAGAGCCACAGCCTTTCACTCTTTACTTGGGTGGTTTAACTTCTCTCAGCTTATCGTACAGGCTCAGGGTGCTATGGTTGCAGCTTCTCTAGGTGCGGGTAAGTACCTTACTAAGTCTATAGGGCAGTCTACCGCCCTGAACATGATGGACATAGGGAAGGCGGGTATCCGTGGTGCTGCTAAGCAAATAGGCAGAGCCTCCGGTATGTCAGAGCAAGAGGTGCTAAGACTCCACAAACTGTGGAGAAAGACTGGTTACTTTGACTCTGTTAAGCAGACGGCTGACCATGCTGCTGTATCTAAAGGATACGGTATGAATATGGATATCTTTAAGAGAGCCTCTGACAGTGGTCTTGTGTTCTACCGTGCTGGTGAGCTTGCCAACCGTCGTTTATCTTTCTCTGTAGCTGTTAATCGTTGGATAGAGAAAGGAGTAAAGAAGGGTATTAAGAGAGACATCATGTCTATTGACGATGTGGCTCTTAAAGGTATCATGGATGATGCAAACGCTATGATGCTGGGTATGACTAAAGGTAACAGAGCTGCTTGGCAGAAAGGCGCACTTGGTGTCCCCTTCCAGTTCCTGCAAGTAACTACTAAGTTTGTAGAGACAGCAGCGGGCTTGAACAAGGCATTTACTCCAGCAGATAGAAGCCGTATGATCGCTGCACAGTTCGCACTGTACGGTACAGCAGGTGTCCCTGCGGTTGGCTTAGGTACTAAGGTAGCTATGGAAGCCTTCGGTATTACACAGCAGGAAGTAGACGATAACCCCGGTATTGCTAAGACTTGGAATGACGGCTTCATGGGCGCTGTAACCTTCTGGATGCTAGGTGCTGATATTGAAGTAGCAAGTCGTGGCTCCCTGTTGAGGGGTGTGAGTGACTTCATGGACACTTGGTTTGTGCGAGAGTCCACCATGACTGAGAAGTTCCTTGGGGCCTTCGGCTCCACCCAGACTAGGTTCTGGGACAGCTTCTCTCACTACATGAAGCCCTTTACTCTTGGTAACATGAGTACGATAGAGTGGGAGGACGGGGCTAACCTCATTACTATGCCCTTCCTAGACACAATCTCTACCTCTAAGAACATCATTAAGGCAGAGTACATGCAACGTCTTGATGCTTCCTACTCAAACTCTGGAAGACTGAAAGATTCACATGATTACAACTTCATGGAAGAATGGTCTATGCGTCTAGGTTTCCAGCCTACTAGGGATACAGAAACTTGGGACATCATTGCACAGACTAAAGCTGCTGAAGGACTGAAGAACACCATAACAGAGTATGTACTCAAGGAAATGAATTCCTTTGCTTTGCAATACCCTGATGGTGACTTCACGGATACTGAGTTCAACAAGCATAACAATAGATTAACTGTTGCTCTCGGTGTATTGAACCCTGATGAAGCTACTGAAGCTAATGAGACTATCTTTAGAGCAGTTACTGGGGATTCAAAAAGGTATAGAGCCGTTTCAAGGGCTTACAAAAATACTAAGAGCAGTCTTGCAGGACAAGCTAACTCTTGGAAAGCAGCTTTACTGGGGAACAATGTTCTCCGTGTAGGTGAACCAACAGAGGAACAGGAATAACATGGCACAATTCATACAAGCAAACCAACTCTCCGGTGTACAGGGCAGCCTTGGCCAGCAGTCGCTGGTTAGTGCCCCTGAGCCTACAACAGCTGACTTAGCTGGGCCAGTTATCCAAGCAGCCGATGTTGCAGGAGATATCTACAGCCAGTCTAAGGCCAAGTCCATTGTTAGTGAAGAACTAGAGAATGTAGAGGCGGCTAGGGCTGCTGCGGAATCAGGTCAGTTTGGGCCTGGCAGTGATGTGCCTGAGTCTCTGAAGGTAGATCAGAAAGAATGGGACATGATTGCAGGTGCCGTAGCCAACGGCTCTATGTCCAGAGAGGGGGCAAGACTCCTTGCCTCTTCCCGTCTACGCTCACGTATTGCAGAGGAGCCTCTATTTGCTGATCGTATGAGGAAGGCAGCATCTGGAGTCCTTGGGTTCAACATTGAATCTGAAGGTGCGCGGCAATACTTCTCTTCCTTTGCTACCAATGCTTCTCTTGCACAGCAGAAGAATGCCGAGGCAGATAAAGAACGAGAGAAGATGATGAACCAAGCTCGTCGTTTCAAAGAGACGGGTATGTTCTCCTCTGTTGAAGCTGGCTACAAGATGCTGGTGAAGAACAACGCCGCTAAGATGCGCGTAGAACTGGCAAAGAATGAACTTGCAGTAGATGGTATTAACTCCCAAGAGTTTGGCTCAAAGTTTATCCAAGAAGAGCACGTAACAGCTTGGGGTTCCTTTCTAGGAGAAGTTAAGGCTTTTGAAACAGAGCAAGGAAAGGCTATTGACGGTGTTGCTTTCTCTAGGATTACCGATGAAAGAAAGCAGGACGCTGTTGCTCGGTTCAACACAGCTTGGGGAGAAGGCGGTGCTCCACTGAATACTCCCGCTTATGACAGAGCTTTGGAAGGTGTTGTTAATATCTATGATGAGATGAAAGACTTCAGTGAGGCTTACGGTGTAGACAATCTTACCTCTATTGAGATAGAGAGAAACATCCAAGCTCGTGAGTTGTTTGGTGATAAGTATTTCTCCACCATGAAGACCATTACTCAGAACTTTGGCCAACAAGTAGCCTCTGATGTGATTAGCCTTACAGGTGTTAATGCTTCTCAGCGTGAACGTATGTTCAAGAACAACGAACAGCTGAGGAATGCCTACGGCTTGGCAGGGGCTGACCCCGCAGAGTTTAATAAAGTTCTAGGGACAGTGGGTGTGGACATCCTTGAAGGCAACTCACTTGAGGGGAAAGACCCAGCTGTAGTTGACGCTGCTGCTACGTTCTTGTACAACAGCGGTAACAAAGCAACGATGAAGGCCACAGTCCAGTCTATGTTTGAAGGAGGTCAGGTGTGGAAAGGTACATCACTTGCAGCTTCTAAAGACCCAAGGCAGACTCCGCAAGAGAATATAGATACACTGAACAGGCAGTACAAAGAAGGCGTTAAGCCTCTCATGACTCAGTTATCTAATATCTCTGCTAGTGATCCTACTATTAACTTCTCAATAGGTGGTGACGGAAAAGTAGTGGTGTCTCAGGACAGTGTACAAGGCGCTATGCCTAACACAGACCCTACCAGTGGTCTTGTTACTAATCCTAGACAAGTACAGGCACGGTTGTTGTCCTTCCGTAACGCTAAACAGACTGCAAATAAGCTCAACACCTTTGCTCAAGCACACAACAACGGGTGGAGTGGGCAGTTTGGCGAGACTTTGGATGAGTACAGCTTACGTGTAGAGAAGCTCGGTAAGGATGGCACTGTTAACGCACAGGCTGCTCTTATCAAACAGACTAATGCGTCTATGGGCCTTGTTGCCGACCTAATTGGTAACAATAAGACGGATGAGGCAGAGGAAGAGTACAACCAGCTACGTGAAGACAGTCCTTTACTGTACCGTTATTCCTTTGATGAAGTTCTGGACAGAGCTTTAGGAGAGTAAAATGACTATTGCTTTTACAGAGCTTCTTAAAGACGTAGAGAATGCTGCTAAGAAAGGGTTTAAAGAAGGGACAGGGTGGAAACCCCACAAGTCTGCGGAAGGGGGAACCCGAACCTTGGCTTATGGGCACAAACTGTCGGATTCTGAAGAGAAAGGAAACTTTGTTGAGCTTCCTAATGGGGAGATCATAGAGTTTTCTGACAGAGGGTTGACGGAGGAAGAGGCAGATATGCTTCTTAACTCAGATGTTGCCAGAGCTAGGCGTATTGCCGCTAAACAGTGGGATGGTAGCCAAGATGGGGAGTTTTCCAGCTTGTCTCCTGTTCACCAGAACGTGTTGTCTGAGATAGTCTTCAATATAGGCTCTCTTAACAACAAGTCTGGTAAGTTTGGGTGGCCCTCCTTGGCTAAAGGTATCGAGAACGACGATATAGAGGTCATTAAGAAAGAGTTGTCCCGTTCTTACACTACACCCAAGGGTGTTAAGAAGGAATTGACCCGTAGAGTTAACAAGATAAGGGACTATGTTGACAGTCCTGACCTAGATGCAGTGTATAGCACACCTGATGTGCCTACACCGTCCTCTCCTAGCTTCGATCCTATAGGGTTTATGGAGAACCTAGACCTTCTTATGGAAGCAAGGCGTAATGGCCCTTCCTCGGCCTCTAAGACCCCTTCAGAGGGCAATACAGAGCCTAAAGAGGGGGCTGTAGAGGAGGAAGAGTCTGCTGAAGACTTTGACTACCAACAGGCGGCCATTGATCAGATAAGAGAAGCGCTTAAAGGCAGGACAGAGCGTGGAGAGAAGAAGCTGAAGAGAACAGCTAATGAGGCCAAGCTTTCGGAGAAGGCAGACAGCGGGGAAGAGAAATCTTTGTCCGATATGCTACGATCCTCTCCAAAGGCTATGGAAGTCCTCAGAGAAAAGCACTACAACAGACCCGTAAAGAAGTCTCAACGCAATGAAGACCCTGCAAGGAGGGAAGATGACAGCAAAGACCCAACTTACGGAATCTTCTGATGCATACGTACACCACTCAGAAGTAACAAGGGGAAGGAGGTTGGAAGACGAGCTACGCCTAAGAGAGTTAGAGTTACAAACGAACTTTCAGATCAGAGTTCTAAGTGACTCGCTAGATGTCCTCAAGGGAGAGTTCCATACGTGGAGAGACAGCCTCAACGAGAGACTATTACATGTAGCCAAAGAGGTGGACAGCCTCAAGACAAGACTTACCGTGGTCATAGCCTTGCTTATAGGGCAGATGGCAGGAGTACCGGGTATGTTATCTAAGGTGCTTGGAGGGATATAATGCTAACTTCCAGTTTAGTTATTGGTTTAGGCAGTATGGTCTTCTCTTGGATAGCTAAGCTGATTGCCATGAAGATGCAGGGCAATAAAGAACTAAGAGAGGCTGAGTTGAAGGCACTGAATGCCAAGGCTCAGGTAACTAAGGACGCTAGGGAGTACAATAACACAGGATTTCAGTTCACACGCAGGTTTATAGCTATTGCTCTGACTATTTGTGTTATTGTTCTTCCTTTTGCTGCCCCTCTGTGGTATCAGTACCTATATCCTATTGACATCCTTACTTCAGATATGCAGCCATCCATTTGGTTTGGCTATAATGTCATAGATACAGGGTTTTGGCCCTTTACCTCTGACACAACGACAACTGCTTGGCGAGAGTTCAAAGGTATGGTCATAACACCTTGGCACACTGATATGTTTGCTTGGGTGATGGGTATGTACTTTGGTAATCGCATGGGTAACGGGAGAATGTAATGGCTAAGCCAGAAGCTAAGAAAAAGAAGACCACGCCTAAAGATTTGCCCGGCAGTGGCCTTGCTCGTGGAGCAGGGGATGCTATCAAGAAGCGGCAAGATGAAATGGCAAAGAGAATGAAAGAAATCTTTGGTAAGTAACAAAAAAAA
>Ga0209414_1000452_pt1 | contig 19489 bp, 20 predicted proteins | sample LakVidmifraction_4_FD_181154 | JGI IMG/M metagenome (GOLD analysis project Ga0209414, IMG submission 181154) | Hypersaline microbial communities from Lake Vida, Antarctica - Brine Hole Two &gt;0.2 micron (SPAdes) (version 2) | ecosystem: Environmental > Aquatic > Non-marine Saline and Alkaline >... | reverse complement strand
AAAAAAAGTAATTTCAGGAAGTTATATACCGTTAATCGACTTTATCTAAAAGTTTTAGATAAACTTCCATAATTTTCGAAGAATCTACCTTCAACATTTTAAAATGTAAATTGTTAATTTCAATGATTTCATCTTCTTTTGGTATGTCTTCATTATGATAAACAATAAATCCCCCCAGAGTCTCATAGGCTTCATTTTCTTCAATATTTAAATCATAGGTTTCATTTAAATAATCCACTTCCAATCGTGCCGAAAATTCAAATTCTCCATCATTAATTTTATTTTCCAACAAATCTACGGTATCATGTTCATCAATAATTTCACCGAATAATTCTTCAACAATATCTTCTATGGAAATGATTCCAGATGTTCCGCCAAATTCATCCAATACAACAGATATGCTTCTTTTCTTTTTAATTAAAATGTTTAGCACATTATTTATCAGCATACTTTCAGGAACAAATTCAACCGGCAATAAAATGGATTTAATGTCTTTTGGCTTTTTAAACAATTCAAATGCAATGGCATAACCCAAAACATTATCTAAAGAATCGTCATAAACCAAAATTTTTGAATAACCCGTTTGTATAAATAATTCTTTCAAATTGGCAATATCCTCATTAATGTCAACGGCAACAATTTCGGTTCTTGGAATCATGATTTCACGGGCCTTTACCGTATCAAAATCAAGCGCATTTTGAAAAATTTGAATTTCAGAATCCACTTCTTCAAAATCATCACTGTTTTCTAATTGTTTGGTAATGTAATTTCCAAGCTCTTCTTTACTGAATTCAGTTTGCTTCTCATCATTGGCCGTATTAAAAAACGTTTTCAATAAATAATCGGAAATTGCCGTAATAAAATCAGAGATGAAATGAAATATAATGTAAAAAAAGTAAGCTAAAGGCGCAAAAAACCAAAATATTTCATTGGCATAAATTCTAAATATTGCTTTTGGCAAAAATTCAGCGGTAACCAAAATTATTATTGTTGAAATTAAGGTTTGGATTATTAATGTTGAGAAATCATTTAATGAGAAACCGATAAGTTTTTCCGTAATGATTTCACCCATAAAGAAACTGTAAATTACCAGAGAAATATTATTCCCAACCAACATGGTTGTAATAAATTTTGATGGTTTAGCCGTTAATTTGCCAACAATTTTTGAAGTAAATCCCTCTTTCTTTTTTTGAAGTTCTATTTGAAATCTATTCGCTGATATGTAAGCAATTTCCATTCCGGAAAAGAAAGCGGAAAGCAGTATTGAAATTAATATGACGGGAAGTTGTATTTCCACTTAATTATTTTTTGGTTTTTCCCTTTTTTTTCTGAAACGTCTCCTGAAAAAATACATAAAAACTACCAATATTGAAAATCCAGCCAACATATAGGCGCGTTCTCTATCAGTATTCCAATTCAGTATTGTTTCTACACTAAATACAACGGCTATTACTAAATACCCGTATTCAAATATTTTCCAAAGGTTTTGCATCTTTTATTCTTTAATGTTAATTACGCCACTCTGATTTTTCACCCACCACGTTTTTAAATCTTCCGTAGATTCAAAGCCGGTTCCGTATATAGTATCTGTTGCGGTATAAAAGGCGAATTTTTTCTCGGTAAAAAAATAATGTGTTTTTTGATCCCAATAAATTTGTTCGGTTACCAGTTTATTTTTTTGGGCATAATTGTATACGACCACATTATTTTTAATTTCAGAAACTTCTGTTTTCTTATAACTCTTGGCATAATCTCCTTCCACAGTAACAGAGTCACCATTTTTCTCAATGGAGGTAATTTTTATTCCCTTTGGAAATTCATTATAGGGATGATTTTCTCTGTTACTGAAATCAAGCATTACCGGAGCTTTCATTTTAATGTCAACACGTCCTGAATCAGTATGTATATGGTTAATTTTATAGGCTTCTCCAATAGGTAAATTTTTATCGGCCAAAAAATCCCTCACCTCTTTTACATCATTTGTACATGAAAAAAACATTGCTGTGATTAAAACCATAGCAATGCTTTTTATTTTATTAACAACTGATTTTGTCATTCAACAAATATATCAATTATAAAATTTTAAATCTAATTTACGGAACTATAACTGTTTCGTTAATCCAACAACCAATTTTATGTCTCGTTCCTGATTCTACACCAGCTACAAATAAATCTTTTTTACTTGGTACATTCTCTGAATAGTTAGAAATAAATCTATTCGCCAATGAACTAATGCTTGGGTCAACTGATCTTGCTCTTAATGCTTTATTTAAAGCAGCAACATAAACCATTCTTTTAGATACCACATCGGTTCCGCAAGAGTTGGCACTTGATGCGTACATACCTGCAATCAATAAATAGGCTTTACCCATTGTTGGTTGATATTCTAAAGTTTTATAAGCATAGCTTCTCGCTTCTTGCAATCTTCCTTTTTTTCTTAATATTTCAGCAACTCTTAATGCATATTTAGCCTTATTGTAAGAATCAGTTTCCTGATCAATTGCCTTTTTGAAATATTCCATTGCTTTGTTGGTTTGTCCGTTTTTCATTAAAATACCAGCATAGAATACAGAAGCTTGAGGTGACGGATCCGCATCAACATAGGCTTCAACCAATACATCATAAAAAGGATCATCGGTACATTCTTTATTGTACATTCTGGAAACCGCTCTTTTTAACCAAACAGCATCACTTTTATTTTCTTCAAAATATTTTTTATTCAAAGGGATTAAGTTCTCACAAGTAGAAATTGCAGATAGTTTTGCATCTAATCCAGTCTCAACAAGCTCTAAATTGCTTAAAGTTTGATCAATGGCAATTTTGCTTCTTTTATCTCTATCACTTAAATTCAGGGAATCTTTAGCATTTATAAGATTTAATTGTTTTGAATATTCTTCTCTTTTTAATTCAATGCCTTCAACTACTTCATCATAGGTATCAAATACTATTTGTGGATTTGTATCTTTATGTTTATTTAATATGATGTCAAAATATCTGTATATATTGGTTGGAGAGATTTCAGTAGGATCTGATTTAAAAGATTTTTCCAGTAAAGCAAACACTTCTTCTTCTGAAGCTCCATAAGAATCTTTAAATGTTGCAAAGTCATTATAAACTCTAGCTAAATCTTGAGGGAAATTCTCCAATCTCTGTTTATAAACTCTTTCAACAAGATTTATAGCAGCAGCTTTATCAGCTTCAGAGGTCGCAGTTTCTAAACGATTTTCGGCAATTTTAATACCTAATTTGTAAATATTCACCGTAAGTGTTGGGCAATTATCCATTGTCCAAAGCCAGTTTTCATAAGCCATATCATATTTGCCTGCGCTATAATCGCCTTTGAATAGATTGTATTTTACAATACAATCTTGATTTGCCTGCGAAAAAACAGCAGGGGCTGAAACTATAAATAATAATAATACAGCTAGAATTTGTCTCATTTGTTTCATCGTCTTAATTTTTAATTAAAATATTTCTAATTTTTTAAACCATTTGTCGTTTAATGAAAGGCCTAATCTGAAATTAAAATAATTTTCTTGCACTAAGCCGTTCGCTGTTTGTCCTCTTTTTCCAATCTCAAATCCGATATTCAAATTAGACAGTTGCTTACTCATTGGTAACCCTACTCCAAAAGATATGCCAAAATCATCAATCGCAGTAAAATCGGTTCCATTTCCTGAGGCATCAACCAATAATCCTGTGTTTTCATATTTAATTCCTGCTCTGTATGTAACTCTATCCCAATAACTGGTAATTGAATTAAATTTCGGGGTATAAAAGCCTCCTACTGCTAATTTACTGTATTTATCGTAATCAATTTTCGAATAATTATTAAAAACGCCTCCACTTAGTTCCAATGCATTTTGAAAACTATAATCAACACCTGCATACCATTTATTTTCTTTCCCTAAGCCAAGGCCTAAAGTTGATTTTAATGGCGATTTTAGAATTCCGATACTTTTTGTGCTTAAAATTGTATCACGGGGTGATTCAAATGTACCTAAAGAAACTGAATATAAATACTCATTCCCAGTTGCTTCAATTTCATTATTAAAATCAAAATTTCCTCCAAAAAGGAAATCTAATTTAGGATTTAATTTTCTTTTGTACTGAAACCCCCCGTTTAAAGTGAATCCTTTTACGTTAGAAACATTTTGGTATTTTGTTCCTAAAGACACATCCTTCACTTGATTTAAGATGCTGTTTTCAATTTTTCCAAAAATATAATTTCCTTGTAAACCAAAACTTAAATTTTTAAATGGTTTATAACCAAAACTTAAAAACACTTTATTTGTTCCGCCATCACCTATATATTGAGTCCCCTCCGTCACAGCACCTTCACTATCTAATGTGTTAGAAACCAACGAATAACCCACCGAAGAATTTGGCAATAATCCAAAAGTCATTCCTCCATTTTCGCCTATGGGAAATCCTAAAGCCAAATAAGAAAGGTATGTTGTTGATGCTCGTTGTTCACCGTTACTGTCTTTTACTGTATTATTCAGATTTTCTATGGCCATTGTATACGTGGTGAATCTCAATGACGAATTGGCCGCAGGATTTAAAAAATTTAAATGATAACTATCATTTAAAGATACCCCAACGCCCCCCATACTTAATTGTTCAACAGTGCTTGAGTTATTTTTATCTCCAATTCCGAAAAAAGAATAAGCTGATGTATTGTTCTTTTGAGAAAAACCGACAATAGATACAAATAGTGTTATTACTACTATTATTTTTTTAATCATTTATTTTAAATTATAAGTCAAAATTGTATTCAATCCTTCTAACAAAAAATTAGGATTCGCAAATATGCCATTTTTTAATCTATTTGCCAAGAAATTTATGTCTCCTCCTGTTAAAACAACTGTTAAATTGGTATTTTTTTTTCTATACTGATTAATAATGCCATCAATTTCACTTATAGCTCCATTAATGACACCCGAATGCATACTTGTTTCTGTCGAATTCCCAATCAATTCGGATTTTTCCACAGGTTCCAGAAGCGGTAATTTTTCAGTAAAAGAATGCAGCGCTTTATAGCGCATTTGCAATCCCGGTGAAATTGCGCCACCGTAATAATTGCCTTCATAATTAATGAAATCAAAGGTTATACAGGTTCCTGCATCAATTATTAAAACATTTTTGTTTGGATATTTTGATATTGCTGATGAAACTAGTGCAATTCTGTCGACACCCATAGTTTTTGGTGAGGCATAATTGTTCACAAACGGAACTTTTGTGCAATAATCTAGCTCAATTAAGTTTATTTCATCTCGTAATTTGTCTATTTGAGATTTATTTATGAAACCGACCGAAGAAATAATCGCGTTTTTGCAATGGTATTTTTTTATAATATTAATTGTTTCAGAAACAAAAATTTCATTGTTAAGGCTTTCATTATGAACCATTTTGCCATCATCAAAAACAGCAGTTTTAATTCTTGTATTGCCTACATCTATAATTAAGTTCATTGCTATTTCCTAAAGAGTTCAAAAATACAACAGATTTTTTTAAATTGTTTTGATATGTCTAAAAAATAAATTTATATTTGCAACCGCTAAAGCGATGGTGCCTTAGCTCAGTTGGTAGAGCAAAGGACTGAAAATCCTTGTGTCCCTGGTTCGATTCCTGGAGGCACCACCATAAAAACCCTAAACAAACGTTTAGGGTTTTTGTTTTTTATAGAATAAAATATTTTCAATATTAATTAGCACCTACAAATCTTAAATCAAAAAATTACCAATCCTTATTTATCATCATCGTCTTCATCATCATAATCTTCATCTTTATTTTCATCAATTTCCTCATCTTCATTCTCGTCCATTTCCCCATCTTCATCATCAATAACAACTTTTAAGTTTAAATCTAAATCTATCTCCAAATCTCTTTCTATAACATCATCTTCCTCTTCTTCATAAAAATTTTCCATACTATCCACTAGCTCATCACTTATTTTAACTAAGTAAATGGTATCTTCCGTTGAAACCTCAACCGCTTCAACATATTGACCTTTATGATTTGTAAACCTAATGATGTCTCTAATGCCGTAACCGTCCGGAAATTTGTCGACCAACAAATTAAGGATTTCAGAGGTTAATTTTTTATAATCTACTATTATTCTTTTCATAACAAATTAGTTATCTAATTAGACTTCAAAAAATGAAATGGGTATTTGATTACTTCTATATATAATGTCAAATATAAAAAAATAACAGTACTAAAAAATTATTTAAATCAATATTGAAAAGAAATCTATAAAAAACAAAAAACCAAGATAATTCTTGGTTTTTTGTTTTTATGCTTAAAGCATCATTAAGGTGTTTAATTCCATTTCGGTTAAGTGCCGCCAATGGCCCCGGGGTAAGTCTTTTTTTGTTAGCCCTGCGAAAATTACGCGGTCTAATTTAACAACAGTATAATCAAAATGTTCAAATATTCTACGTACTATTCTATTTCTTCCGGAATGTATTTTAACACCTACTTCTGTTTTTGGCTGATTGACAACATAGGAAATATCATCAACGATCACTCGTTTTTCATCTAACATAAAACCTTCAGAAATTTTGATTAAATCGCTGTTTGATAGTTTTTTATCCAATGTTGCGTGGTATATTTTTTGGATATTGTTCTTTGGATGCGTCAGCTTTTTCGCCAATTCGCCATCATTCGTAAAAAGCAATAATCCAGTTGTGTTTCTATCTAATCGGCCAACAGGATAAATACGTTCTTTTGCCGCGTTCCCGATTAATTCCATCACCGTTTTTCGTCCGCGATCATCTTCCATCGTGGTGATATAATTTTTTGGCTTATTCAGTAACACATATCTTTTTTGTTCCTGATTTATTAACGAACCGTCAAAACGAACCTCATCTCCCAGTGTAACTTTGTGTCCCATTTCAGTAACCAGTTTCCCGTTTACGGTTGCGCTTCCTGCTTTAATATAAACATCGGCCTCCCTTCGTGAACAAATGCCAGAGTTTGAAATGTATTTATTTAAACGGATACCTTCAATTTGATTGTCCTGCTTAACTTGTTTTGGTTTTTGTGTTGGCCTTTCTTCTCGAGAAATTGGTCTTTCCTTTTTGAAAGCCGGTTTGTCCCTGAAGTTGCCTGAAGGTTTCTTTTTGGAGTCGAACTTTTTAGGTTCAAACTTTTTAGCAGTAGTTGTTTGAGGTTTTTTTTTACCTTGGTGTCGTCCTCCCGACGAGTTTTTACTTGAATTCATTTTTTTTAATTTTTTGCAAAAATAATTTATATTCTTCTAATTATGAAGAATATAAATTTTATTTTAAAAGAATTTTATTAATGATGACTGAGTAGTCTATTAAAGCTAAGCTAAATACACCAGCTAACAATAACAATTTAATTACAAAATGCAGCAAGGTGTAATTATTTTTGCTTTTGCTGAACCATAAAAAAAGCACAAACACGAACAATACCACAATACTGATGTAAAAATAATATTTCATCCCTCCTATTTCGGGATATTTCAACAAAAAGTAAATTGGATTCAGCGTTAAAAACACCAAAATTGTAATGAGTATTTTAGTAAAATGCTCTCCGTATTTAACGGCTATTGTTTGGTAATTATGGATAAAGTCACCTTTTATGCCTTCCAAATCTTTGATTAATTGCCGAATCAATAATATAAAGAATAAAAATGCCGCGTGCGTAAAAATAATTTCTGAAAAGTTTTTATAATAAACAAAAACAGCAAAAAAAGGTAAAATTGCTAAAATTGCTGCCGAAAAAAATCCAGTCAATGGATATTTCTTAAGTTTATGCGAGTAAAGCCAAATTAAAAAAATATATACCGAAAAAAATAATGCCGCTCTCCATGAAACCAAAAGAGCAAAAATGAAGCCTAAAAAATTCAACATAAAGTAAATTCGCAATTTTGTTTTTTGAGCCACAAGTGAATCAATAGTAGCTTTTAAAGGCCGGTTAATTTTATCCGCTTCAAAATCATAAAAATTATTGATGATGTAACCCGAAGCAATGACGCAAATTGTTGAAAGCACAATAAAATACAGGTCAACATCCAGCAATACATGTTTCAGTGTCTTTTCAGGAGAAAAAATAAATATGGAAGCCAGGTATTGCGCAATTACTATTAGGGCAATATTGTATCCTCTAACAACCGAAAACAAACTCAGTAATTTAATGTAAAGTGGTGCTTTTTTCTTGGTATTTATTTTGGCTATATCGAGTAAATCCATGCTGAGATGAAATAAAATTCAACAACAAAATTATTTTATTAAATTTTATTTTTATATGATTATTTTGTTAAAATCTATAAACCAATTCTAGTTTATAATCTTTTAGGAGGATTTTTGCGTTATCGAAATCTTCAGTAAATCCTAATATATAACCGCCTCCACCGGAGCCGCATAATTTTAAATAATAGGCGTTCGACTCAATTCCATTTTTCCATATTTTATGAAAAGCTTTTGGAATCATTGGCTTAAAATTATCCAAAACCACTTTTGAAAGTTGTTTAACGTTTCCAAATAATGATTTCACATTTCCATCTAAAAAGTCTTCTATACAAGCATCGGTATGTTTGGCAAAATCCTCATTTATCATTTTACGGAAACCTTCATTCTTCATTTTATTCATGAAAATTGTAATCATAGGTGCGGTTTCTCCAATCATTTCTGAATCCAATAAAAACACGGCTCCTTTTCCTTCTCTTTGAGATGGAATTCCCGTTGCTTCTAAATTGTCTTTTGAATTGATTAAAATTGGAATGCTCAAATAAGAGTTTAAAGGATCTAAGCCTGAACTATTACCGTGAAAAAACGATTCCATTAGTGAAAAAATACGCTTCAATTTTAACAATTTTTCTCTTGTTAAATTTTCTAAAACAGTAATTTTTTCGTTGGCATATTTATCATAAATTGAAGCCACCAATGCTCCGGAGCTGCCTACTCCATATCCTTGCGGAATACTTGAGTCGAAATACATTCCGCTTTCAATATCCTTTTTAAAATCATCCAATCTGAAACTAACTAAATCCTTAACTTCTAAAGTTACCAAATAATCATAAAACTTTTCTAAGTTGCTATTCGATTTTTTTGCCGCTTCAGATAAAAGTTTAGATTTTTTTAAAGCACCTTGATATACGTTATAAGGTATGGCCAAACCTTTGGAATCTTTAATGATTCCATACTCTCCGAAAAGTAAAATTTTTGCGTAAAAAAGTGGTCCTTTCATGAAATTATTTATTAGATACTCGTTTTGCTCCTTCTCCTATGCTGTCGCAAATATAATGATTTTCTTGACAAAATTGGATTAACTTGCTTTTTATGAAATTGTTAACAATTTTCTTTTCACTTTCAGGAAACAACACATGAACATTGGCTCCGGCATCTAAGGTAAAACAAATATTTGAATTCGTTTGTGCCCTAAAACCCCAAATTTCATTGATAATTTTTAACGTATTTGGTTTCATCAATATAAAATACGGATTGCTCGTCATCATCATAGCATGTAAAGTTAATGCTTCACTTTCCACAATAGCAATAAAAGCAGTTAAATCTCCGCTTTGAAGTATTTTTGAGATTTTAGATATATTGTCATTCGCTTGTTGAAAGCGTTGTTTAGCAAAAGGATGGTTGTACATTAATTGATGTCCGATAGTGCTTGAAACTTGCTTTTCGCCTTCGTCAACCAATAAAATGGTGTCATGATAATTTTTAAAATTATCATGAATTTTATATGGAAATTTTACGCCAAATAAATCTGAACTTCCTTCAATTTCGGGATGATTTCCCCAAACAATCAATTCACCTTCAATGCTTCTGCAGGCACTCCCCGAACCTAAACGTGCTAAAAATGATGCTTTTCTGTTAAAATACTCATCAGTCATAGAAGGATTTAATTCTTTCTCCAGACTCATAATACACAAAGCCAATGCACCCATTCCGCTTGCTGACGATGCAATACCGCTGCTGTGCGGAAAAGAATTTTGAGATTTTATGATAAAATCAAAATCCTTCAAAAACTGAACATACTTTTCGATTCTTTTGAAAAAAGTGAAAATTTTAGGCTTAAAATCATCCTTTTTCTCACCTTCAAAATAAATTTCAAAGTTGAATTTATTTTCAAGGGATGTTGCACTTCGCTCATTGTCCAGTTTCTTGTATTCCAACGTTGTCAAGGTATAACAAGCATCTAACGTAAAACTAACGGAAGCGTTTTCAGGAATTTGAGGTTCTTGTTTTCCCCAATATTTCACCAAAGCAATGTTGCTGGGTGTTTTCCATGTGACACTTCCCTGAGTCGTATTTTTTAAAATAAATTCTTTTAAAATAAAATCGGATTCCTTCACGACAAAAATTTTGAGCAAAGATAATTTTTTTGATTAAACATTCTCTAATCTTGACAGAACATCTTTTTTGTAACTTCTACTTATTGGAATTGCTTTATTATTTACTTCAATAAATTCATTTGTAAATGAATCAATTTTAGCGATTGAAACAATAAATGAGCGATGAATTCTCATAAAATCATTTTTTGGAAGTTTGGCTTCAATACTTGTTATAGTTTCTCTTGTTACCACAATCGTATTTTCAATAAAAATTTTAATATAATCACTAAAACTTTCAATATAATTTATTTCGTCAAAATTGATTTTAATCATTTTGCGATCGGAACGAACAAAAATAAATTCGCTTTTTTCCTGAGTTATTTCTGACGTTGATTCAGAAATTACTGAAATATTTTCACCCAAATATTTATGCACTGCTTGAAGTAAACGCTCAAACGAAATTGGTTTTAATAAATAATCTACGGCCTGCAAATTAAACCCATCAACAGCATATTCTCTATATGCAGTTGTAAAAATTACTTTAATATTATTATTGATTGACTTTGCAAATGATAAGCCGGAAATCTCGGGCATATTGATGTCTAAAAATATTAAATCTATTTGGTTCGAATTAATTTTATTAAACGCCTCAATGGCATTTTTACACGTTGCTATAACATTAACTGCATCAATTTTTTTTAAATGATTCTCTAAGATTTCACGAGCAATAGGTTCATCATCAACAATAATGCATTGAATTACTTTAGTCATTTTTTGAAATATTTAGATTGTTGATCATAAGATTTACACAAAACCATTTATCTTGTTTTTCAATGTTTAATTGGTAGTTATCTTTATATAATAAATTTAATCTTTTTTGAATATTTTCGAGTCCAATTCCACTTTCGTTTTGATTTTCATCAGCATTTAGGACTGTGTTCTTTATTGAAAAATTAAACTTGCCATTTAAAAAAGTAATGGCAATTTCAACTGTTAAAAAACCATCAATTAAATTTCCATGTTTAAAAGCATTTTCAACAAATGGAATTAACAACATTGGCGCCACTTGAATTTCTTCTGAAATAGCATCCGATTTAAAGGAAACCTTTAACGTATCCTGAAATCTGATTTTTTCTAATTCAATATATTCCTTTATATGTAAAACTTCCTCATTTAAACTTACTTTAGGTTTGTTAACCTGATACAAAATATAGTCTAATAAATTCGAAAGCTTTAAAATAATTTCAGGTGTGTCTTTTGATTGCTTCAATGCAAATCCATAAATGGTATTTAAAGTATTGAATAAAAAATGTGGATGGATTTGCTTCTTTAAATAGTATAATTCCTGATTTTTAATTTGAAGCTGAGTTTCTAATATTTTATTTTGAAGTTCTTTGTTTTTTGTAATAGTTTTGAAATTATGGTTCAACAAACTTGCAAAACTAACAATACCAACTACCAAATAAACCAATATTAAAATAAATACGTAATTACGACTCATTAAGGGCATTTGAGCAATTTTCATATTTGATAAAAATACGAAACAACCAATTATAGTTACAATTATTAAATAGGTAGAAAGCACCATAGTATAAAAACCATACAACACAAACAATGTATACTTTTTAAGCAATAAGTATTTTGGAATTAAATAATAAATAACAAAATAAGTGGTAATCATTGTTACTGGCAGTAAAAAACTTGAAAACCATGTAATGTAATTTGAATTGGTAGAATTATAACTAAAAAAATAAACATAAAAAAACCAAACACCAATCCAGAAAAGAAGATGAAATAAAATGAATTTGCTCTTATTTAAAATATCTAAAACCACAACTGCAAGTTGCAATTAATATTTTTAAAAACATATTTTTAACGACCAATCACAGAAATTAACTTTGTTTCAACAAGTTGAAGCAGAAAACAATATTAATATCCTAAATTTGTTATTAACCAACTTAAATCTGTTGTTCACCGATTTATAATTTTTTTAAATATTTTCAAAACTATATTTGAATTATTATAAACTTTAAAACTTATTATTATGACTCAATTACTTCAAAAATTAAATGAAGGTGGACCATATTTTATGTACCCTGCCTTAATTATTTTAATTTTAATTTTAATTCTTATTACTAAAGGTTTTTTAAATTTAAAGAATGATAATTCTAAAAATTTATCTCTTATTTCATCAATAGGATTATTTGCATTAATTTGGGGGTTTTTAGGTCAACTATTAGGACTTATACAAGCTTTTGACTATATCCAAGTTGCTGGCGAAATACCTACAACTATTTTAGCTGGTGGATTAAAAGTTTCAATGATTTCAACCACTTTTGGTGCTTTCATCTTTTTAATTTCAAGACTTGGAATTATTGCTTTAACTTGGTTAAAAAAAGATTAAACAACCTAATTGTAAATCGTATCTGCCTTTTTAGTTATTTTTGCAATCTATGAAAACTAAAAAGGCTTTTATTTTACTGAACGGAGCAGAACCCGCTATATTTCCAGATTTATCTATTTACGATTTGGTTTGCGCTATTGATGGCGCTTACAATCATTTTAAATCGAAAAATATTGAACCAGATTTAGTTACAGGAGATTTTGATTCCATACATACAATTCCAACAACTGTTGAAGTTATAAATACTCCGGATCAAAATTTCACAGACTTTGACAAGGCATTGGCTATTTTAAAAGAAAGAGGTTATTATCACATTGATGTTTATGGCGGAAGCGGTAAAGAACACGATCATCTTTTAGGAAATATTAGCACAGCACTTCAATGGAAAAATAATTTAAGTATTTCTTTTTTTGATGATTTCGGAAAATATTTTTTCATTAAAGAAACCATAAAAATAATGAATGTAAAAGGCAGAAACATTTCATTAATTCCGTTCCCTGTAGCTCATGAAATCTTTACTGAAGGTTTATTGTATCCTATTAAAAATGAAACATTAACTTTTGGAAAACGTATTGGGACAAGAAACAAAGCCAGCGAAGATGAAATTCAAATTTCCTTTAACGGAGGCGAATTGCTGCTTTATATCAGTAATCCTTAAATCTTCAAATTGTGGATAGAAAATTAAAATTAATTTGGGATTTTAGAGGTCCCGATTCTCAAAAAACAGCTGAACACCATTGCGTTCATTTAAAAGAATTTGCTGTCATTGAAAAACTACATTATTATGAAATTAACCGTGCTATTTTATCAGAAATGCATGCTGTCGCATTTATTGTAGTTGATGAAGTTGACATGAAAACCTACAGAGATGCGTTAAAACCACATAGAGGCGAATTAGCAAAATAATTAGAGTTTGTCATTCTGAACTTGTTTCAGAATCTCATTATAAGAATCTCTAATATTGTGAGAACCTGAAACAAGTTCAGGTTGACAACATATTTATATTCAACTTTCAACCGAATTAGCCACAATCCAACCACCAGTCCAGGCATTTTGAAAATTGAATCCGCCGGTTACGGCATCAATATTTAACACTTCCCCTGCAAAAAAAAGATTTTTATGCAGTTTGCTTTCAAAACGCTTAAAATTGATTTCTTTTAAATCAATTCCACCGGCAGTAACAAACTCATCTTTAAAGGTGCTTTTTCCATTTACTTTAAAAGTACATTTTGTAATTTGATTTGCTAATTCTTCTAATTGTTTATTGTTCAATTGCGCCCATTGAGAATCTGATGAAATTTTAGCAGCAATTATCAATTTTTCCCATAAACGTTTCGAAATTTCATCAAAAACAGAATGTAAAATAATTTGTTTTTTAGCCTGTTCCTTTTTAATTGATTTTAATTGTTCTAAAACAATTTCAAACTTTTCAGATAACCAATTGACTTCAATTTCAAATTGATAATCTTTTTCATGGAATTCCAGCGCACCCCAAGCTGACAGTTTTAAAATACCCGGTCCGCTTAATCCCCAATGTGTAATTAACAAGGGCCCTTGTTCAGCTAATTTGGAATTCAATACTTTTACTGAAGCTTTTGGGACTGAAGTCCCGGGAATATCTTTTAATCTTTCATCTACAATATTAAAAGTAAACAAAGATGGAACAGGTTTTATAATGGTGTGTCCCAAACCTTCCAACATAGCCCAAACCTTAGCATTGCTTCCAGAAGCAACCAATAAAAAATCGGCTGTAAAATTTTCGGACTTTGTTTTTACAATGAATTTATCTCCACTTTTTTCAATAGCGTCAACTCTTGTGCTAATCTTAACTTTAACACCCGCATTTTTTGCGCTATCCAAAAAGCAATCTATAATCGTTTGCGATGAATTTGATTCAGGGAAAATGCGATTGTCGTCTTCAATTTTTAAAGGAATCCCTCTGTTTTCAAACCATTCCATGGTATCTCCAGTCATAAATTGATGAAACGGACCCAACAATTCCTTTTTGCCGCGAGGGTAGAACTCCACCAATTCATTCGGTGTAAAACAAGCGTGACTCACATTGCAGCGCCCACCGCCAGACACTTTTACTTTTTGTAAAACACCATTACTTCCTTCTAAAATAATGACTTCTAAATCCGGATTCATTTCTGCGGCATTTATCGCTGCAAAATACCCGGCAGCACCTCCTCCAATAATTATAAATTTTCTGCGCATATCAAAAGCAAAATTATACTTTTAAAATTTAACGAAATTGGTTTAGCTAAAATTAAAAATAGTAGAAATTCATATTATTTATAATCATTCTAATTTTTAAATTTATTACTTTTATCATTTATTATTAAGCCTATATTATAAAATATTTATCTTATGAAAAATCTATTTGTATTTTTATTTATAACGATGTTAGTTTCCTCCGTTTCCTACGCTCAAGTAGCAAAAAAATATGGTAATAAACTTACCTTAAAAGAAAAAACACCCGTTTCAGAATTATTTAAAAATCCTGCAAAATATGTTGGAAAAACTGTTCAGGTTGAAGGAGTTATCGTTAATGTTTGCGAAAAAAGAGGTTGCTGGATAGAAATAAGCAGCGACAAAGAATTTGAAAAAATAAGATTTAAAGTTGAAGATGGTGTTATTGTTTTTCCGATGGACACAAAAGGAAAAAAGATTTTAGCTGAAGGCGTTTTTGAGGAATTGGTTTACACTAAAGAAGAATTAATTGAACAAGGAAAGCATCAGGCAAAAGAATACGGAACACCTTTTGACCCAAGTTCAATTACAAAAGGAAAATCTGAATACAGATTAAAAGGATTGGGAGCAAGCGTTAACTAAATTTCATTGCAATATTTAATTTTTTATAATGCACTGGAGAAAATTAACACGCATACTTCATAGAGATATTGGATATATTGCTACGGGTTTAACCGTTATTTACGCTATTTCCGGAATTGCGGTAAACCATATTCAAGATTGGAACCCTAATTACAAAATTGAAAAATCAACCGTTGTTTTAGATTCCATTCCATCAAACTTAACCAAAGATGAAATGGTTCTCTTTGTTTTAAAAAGCATAGGCGAAACCGGAGTTGTAAAAAATACTTTCCGCGCTTCGCCAAATGAATTGGAAATATTTGTTGATGGCAATACCATTTTGGTTGATTACACTACAAAAGAAGTTCAACAGGAAAAATTCAATACCCGATTTATTGTTAAAGAAAGCAACGATTTACATTTAAACAAACCCAAAGGCATCTGGACTTATGTTGCTGATTTGTTTGCTGTTGCACTTTTATTTTTAGCAATTTCAGGACTGTTTATGATTAAAGGGAAAAACGGAATTAAAGGTCGGGGCGCTTGGCTTACGATAGCGGGAATTTTAATTCCTATAGCTTTTTGGCTGTACTATTATTTATAATATCAAATCCTGGTATAAAATCACCGTTTTAAAGCCTTTCTGTTTAAAATAATTTGGCGTGTCTTCATTTCCGGTAGCCAAAATAAAATCGCCGCCCCAAGCGCCCAAACTTTTCGTTTGCCCGAAATAATCAGAAAACAATTGCTCTTGTATCGGTTTCAATTGAATCGATTTCGAAACAATTTGTTCGTGTTCTTTCATTAATTTTTCAAAATCAGGCAAATTTTTACAGGTTAAAAAAGCTTCTGACAATTGAGAAATTTGAAGTATTTCTGAAGTAAGATTTCCCTTTAGTTTTTTATAGTGCTCAATTCCTTCCCTGCTGTTTTGTTTTTTATTCAAATACACAAAATACAATTGATTCTTAAAAGAAGGATTAAATTCAACTTTTTCAATGATTGGTTCGTTATCATATATCCTATACAAAATAGATGAATTATTTTGCGCACACGCAATATCGTAACCACTTCCGCCAAAAGTGGCAGACAACAATTTATAAGGATTCACCTTTGCCCAATTTGCAATGTTGTTAATTAAAGTAGAAGATGTTCCCAATCCCCAGTTTTTGGGAAAAGTGAGATTTGTTTTTACCAAAAAACCCTTTTCTGAATTTAAGAAAGAGGGATTTAACCTTCTAGCTTCCAATAATATTTTTTTCAAATTTTCAGCAATAGTATCCTTTCCTCCATCTTCATCCGCATCAAAAGTAGCACTTGACAATCGTAATTTAGGCAAATCGAAAATAGCTTCGAGCCAACATTCTGCTTCATTGGTGAAACTATTCCATACCAGTTTGGGTTCTTTTATGGGTTCAACAACCAAATCTTGTCCGCAAGTTGTTGGTACTGCCAACGCTTTTGCGCCGTCCAATACAAAATATTCACCTGTTAACAATAGTTTTCCGTTGCTGTAAAACTGCTCCATTATTTTTCCTGAACTAACTTATTATACGCTTCAACAACAGCATTATGGGTAATTGTTTTATGTTCAAAATAATCGATTAAAAACTTCTTTTCCTTCTCACTGGCACCCAATTGTTTAATAATATTGGTTAAATGCATTTTCATATGTCCTTTTTGGATTCCTGCGGTTGTTAATGCCCGTAAAGCCGCAAAATTTTGCGCCAAACCAGCCACCGCTATAATTTCCATCAATTCTTTTGCTGAAGGATTTCCCAATAATTGGAGTGATAATTTAGACAAAGGATGTAAAGAAGTTAAGCCGCCAACAGTTCCCACTGCCATTGGAATATCAATCCAAAATTTAAAAACTCCATTTTCTATACTGGCATTTGTCAGGCTTTTATACTTTCCGCTGCGTGCAGCAAATGCATGAACACCAGCTTCAATAGCCCTAAAATCATTGCCTGTTGCAATAACAACAGCGTCAACGCCATTCATAATTCCTTTATTATGAGTAACTGCCCTGTGAGGTTCTGCATTGGCAATTTGTACTGCCTGCAGAAACTTTTGGGCCAATTCTATTGAATTTTCAGCATATAAATCCTCCACGTTACAGCTCACTTCAGCATGAACCAAACATTCAGGAACATAATTGGACAAAATACTCATCACAATTTGTATGTCCTCTTTTTGAAATTCCTTTGCAATCACTTCCAAACATGAATTTATAAAATTGGCACCCATACTATCGGCAGTTTCAAAAGTGACATGCAGTTGGTAATAATTTTCAAGTTCAGCCGTTTTATTGCGCAATTCAATAGTTAAAATACCACCACCGCGTTTTCGCATGTTTTTGGTAATTGCTTCGGTGACTTTATATAGATTTTCTTTTTTTGAATTAAAATAATTTTGAAGCTCCGTTTTATCGCCTTCATACATAAAATGAACCTGTCCGATTTTTATCGTAGAAATTACGTTCGCTTTAAATCCGCCTCGTGTGCTCCAAAATTTCGCCACCAAAGAAGCTGCAGCAACAACCGAACTTTCTTCAATAACCATTGGAATGGTATATTTTTTTTCGTTAATCACAAAATTTGGTGCAACACCAAATGGCAAATAATAATTAGTTAAGGTATTTTCAACAAAGTCATCATGTAAATTTTGCAAAATTTCATTCGAATTCCAATATTGCAACAAAACCTGTTTTGCCTTCTTGTCATTATTGAAAAATATTGACACCAGCCAATCTATTTTTTCAAGTTTATTAAACTTTGAAAATCCATTAACACTTTTTGACATTTTCGAATAAAATTTATTAACGCCTCAAAGATAATTTAATAATTATAAATTACTGCAAATTCAGATTTTGTTAATTTATATGACAAATTTCATATGCGTATTGCTAAATTTTCCTTAAACTTGGCAATTATATCAACAACTTACAATTTAATGAAAAAACTCCTTATTATTTTTATTGCCATCACATCCTTGGCAACTGCTCAAAAAAAGGACATTACGCTGGACGAAATTTGGAACGGCACTTTTAGAATAGAGCGCATGAATTCATTAAATTCAATGAATGGCGACTTTTATTCCTTACTCAATTTTGACAGAAACACCAAAAGCACCACTGTTGATAAATACAATTATGCTACGTTAGAAAAAATTGAAACAATTGTAAACAGTGAAAATTTGAATGAAATTAACTATTTTGAAAGCTATGAATTTAATAATGATGAAACCAAAATAATTTTAGGAACCGATTCTGAACCTATTTACAGACATTCAAGTTTGGGCATTTTTTACGTGTATGATTTGGCTTCAAAATCACTGCAATTAATTGATAAAGAAAAAATTCAGGAACCTGTTTTTTCTCCCGACAGCAAAAAAGTGGCCTATGCCAAAAACAATAATATTTTTATTAAAAATTTAGAAACCAACGAAGTGGTTCAGATCACTTCTGACGGAAAAAAGAATCATATTATTAATGGCATTTGCGATTGGGTTTATGAAGAAGAATTTTCGTTTGTCAGGGCTTTTGAATGGAGCGGAGACAGCAAAAATATTGCATTTTTAAGGTTTGATGAAACCGAAGTCCCAACCTTTTCCATGGATATTGTTGGTGAAGATTTATACCCAACGCAAAAGGTTTTTAAATACCCGAAAGCAGGCGAAAATAACTCTGTGGTAACCTTGCATCTTTATAATGTTTCAGGAGGGAAAACAACAAAAATTGAACTTGAAAATTATGAATATATTCCAAGAATTAAATGGACAAATAATCAAGAAATCCTGTCTGTTATCACTTTAAACAGGCATCAAAATGATTTAAAATTATATGCGGTGAATGCCGTAAATTTTACTTCAAAAATTCTGTTGAACGAAGTCGACAAAGCATATGTGGACATTCATGATAATTTAACGTTTTTGACTGATAACAGTTTTATCTG
>Ga0209414_1000451_pt1 | contig 19515 bp, 28 predicted proteins | sample LakVidmifraction_4_FD_181154 | JGI IMG/M metagenome (GOLD analysis project Ga0209414, IMG submission 181154) | Hypersaline microbial communities from Lake Vida, Antarctica - Brine Hole Two &gt;0.2 micron (SPAdes) (version 2) | ecosystem: Environmental > Aquatic > Non-marine Saline and Alkaline >... | reverse complement strand
AAAAATTAAATCAAGAATTAAATCAATACATACCATTATGAGAAAAATGAAGTCCTATGTGAGTGGATCTATTTCTGCTCACCTTGATACTGATAAAAATGAAGGTGCTTTTAGGGAGGCAGCCAAGAAACTAAGTGATTTGGGTTATGAAACTATAGTGCCTCACGATATACCTCCTTTGGAGGATTGGGATGGTAACTGGGTGGCACACATGCGAGCTGATTTGATTGAAATGCTTTCTAATGCTGATTTTGTGGTGACTTTGCCTAACTCTGAATCTAGCGAAGGAACTGAGATTGAAGGGTGGTTGGCTAGAAAAATGAAGATGCCTGTGATTCCTATTTGCAATATTAGAGCTGCTGATGAAATGATATGGCCTGAAGGAAGTGTTTTTATTAAAAAAATGGAGGTGAGCCATGCATAAGTATGATCCTGAAGATGATTTTACTGATCGTGAAATTGGAGTGTTATTCCTAGTTCTAGGGATTTTGTGTGCAATAGTTTTTGGAATTATAATTTGCCTAAGCAATTGGTAACCCATGAAGAGAGGTCTATTGGAATCTATTAGCGCTTAGGGATTGGGGATTTAGCTTGCGTACCTCTGGCTAAATTAAACTGCTTGAAAAGTTCAAGCTTTGAACACCAAGAAAGTGCGATGCTCTTAGAATTTACGGCCTCGATATGCAGAGGTGATTCAGCGCCGAACCGAGACTGAACGATAAGGTGAGAGGCCTTTTATAACAAAAAAATATTATGACTACAACTGAATTGAAAATAAGGCTAGCTGAAGGCTACCAGTTCCTGCAAAAATGCTGCTATAAAGGTTATTTTATTTGCCTTGCAATAATAACTGATGATGGGCCATGCTTTATAGATTGCCAAAACAGCGATGATTGCGACTACAGAATAGCGGTTTTATTAGAGTGTCCATTTTACCTTAAGTGTAAAAACTCTGAAATGGCTGAGGATGCTATTAAGCAAGCTAGGCGTTGGGTGAAGGATGATAGAGCTACTATTTTTACTGCTTGGAGAAAAGATGAAGAAGCTTATTTCAAAAAAGCTTATCCCAAAACAGATTGGACAACGCTGTGTGTGCTTTTTAAAAGAGATAGACGGGCATTGACAAATAAGGCAAAAAAAATGGGATTGAGACGTAATAAAAATCTAAGGGAGAAATTATGAAAACACTAAATCGATAAAGCTATGACACTATCATTTAAATTGCAGCTTAACGGGAAGCCAACTTATTTTCCTGAGAAGATCATTTCGGCGCTGTTTAATAACCAAACATATAGCCTATTAGATATTGTGGCTTATTATAATCCTTTTTTGCACAGCAAGTATAGAAAATGGGAGACCTTGGGCGAGACTTTAACCCCAAAGCTGCATACCATACGTGCTGATAAGAGCAATCGGTGGAAAGCAGGAAATAAAATACATTTTGTAATTAACAACCGAACGCCTGAGCGGATGCAGTTTGCTCCGGTTGTGGAGTGTGCTGGTGTTCAGTTTATTCTTATTTACCCATACAAAAGGGTAGTTATAATTGCAAAACCATCTATAAATTATCTTCCATTACAGCACTCGAACAGGGCAGACTGTGGGAGGTATTCTCTTAGTGAAGGGGAGGTTTGTAATCTTGCTATTAACGATGGCTTTGATACTGTAGAAGCTTTTTGGGAGTACTTCAACGAGCCTTTTCAAGGTAAAATAATTCACTGGACTGATTTAACTTATTAACTGCTGACTATATGCCCTTTATAAATAAAACTTTTGTTGAAGATGTGTTGAGCGAGGCTGATGTTGTTAGCGTTATTCGTGATTTTGAAAAAGACTTGAAGCGAGTTGGTGCCAACTGGAAATGCAAATCCCCTTTTAGGGATGAAAAGACGGCAAGTTTTGTTGTATCACCTGCTAAGGGAGTATGGAAGGATTTTGGAGGTGGGCAGGGCGGTGGATCCGTTGATTATTTGATGAAGGCGCAGGGAATGACTTTTCCGGAGGCTATTGAATATTTAGCGGACCATTTGGGAAAACCTGTAGAGTATGACGAACGTGTTTTTACGGAGGAGGAAAAAGGGAAGTATGATGAGCTGCAGGATTGCAAGAAAATGATGAATTGGGCGGTTGATAAATATCACCAAACATTTATGGATTTGCCAGCAGATCATCCGGCAAAGTTGGAAGTGTATGAGAATAGAAAATACACCGAAGCTGACGCCAAAATGTGGAAAATTGGTTTTGCTCCGGGAAATAGTTTGTTGCGCGATATTTTTTATGAAAAGGGCAAAGTTCACCTGGCAAAGCAAATTTTTCTGGTTACAGATAAGAATGATCGGTATGTGAACCGGGTCGTTTATCCTATCAAAAGAAGAGGATCGGGGGGCTATTACTTTTCAGGATTTGGTGGAAGAAACCTTGGGAATAAGGATCAACTAAAAAAGTATGGTAAATGGATAAACCCAAGCACTGAGGATAATCCGCTATATAATAAGGATGTGGTGTTGTATGGCTTTGAGGAGGCTATACCAAGTATTCATAAGTATGGATATGCTATTGTTGTTGAGGGATACAACGATGTGGCTAGTTTGCATAGAATCGGTTTGACGCACACTGTTGGAACTTGTGGTACTGCTTTTACTGATGGACAGATGAGGCTTTTGAAAGCGAAAACAAAAAGGGTGATGCTTTTTTTGGATGGAGATGAAGCTGCGGCTAAAGCTGCTGAGAAAGATGTGAATGATTTGGTGAAGCTTGGATTTACCGTAAAGGTGTTGGATTTGTTTGCCAAGCAGCGAAAAGCACTGATGGATGGTAAAAAAGAAGGGGTAGATGAAGCACAATTGATTAAAACGGACCCGGACGAATGGGCAAGAGCACAGTTTGATGAATTGGGCGACGAGGATAGTGATCAAAGCAATTTGATGGACGAATTGACTTTGAATTCTAGAGAGGGTTTGATTTGGTTGGCTGAGCGACTATTTGGGACTAAGGATAAGCTTGAGCTTGGCAAGGGTGTTTCCAAGCTTTGTGAGTTACTGAGTTATGTAGAGGATGATTTTACTCGAACCATGTATATTGATGATTTGAGCAAAAATGTTAAGGGTGTGACTAAGACTATGCTTTTGAAAAAGGTTGAAGATCATAAGCAAAAGATTGATCAGGAGAATCATAAAAAGAGCTTTAAAGCAAAGAGCGATGACTCCTACTCTATGCCTCACGGATTGGAGGAAATGTATCCGAAATATGAAAAGGATATAAGGGATTACAAGGTTTTTCAGCATAAAAATGTGATTTACTCCAGGAGAGGATCTGAGGGGGCTTACAATTTTGAAGTGGTTAGCAACTTTTCTATTGAGATTATTCAGCACATGGAGGATGAAAAGTTTCCAATGAAGTTGGTGAAAATGACCAACCAACGAGGGAAGGTGAGGATTTTTGACAGTAAAAGTGAAGATTTTACAAGTGAGCAGCGTTTTAAAATAATTTGTACGAACCGTGGGAATTATGACTGGAAGGGGAAGAACTTGGATTTTGAGCGATTGACTACTAAGCTTTATGATGAGATGGGCGAAGGTGCAATGATTCAGGTGCTTGGGTGGCAACCGGAGGGGTTTTGGGCTTTTTGCGACCAGATTATATTTAATGGTAAAAATGAGGATGTTGATGAATATGGGGTTTTCCATTTTCAAGGAAGCAGCTTTTATGTGCCTGCAGGGAATAAAATCTATGCCAATAACACTTCCAAATTTTTGCCGCAGAAGCAGTGCAGCTATATTGAAAGTAATGTAACTTTTACGGAATTGAGCGCTCAGTTAATGAAGGTGCATAGAAAACATAGTATGAATGCCTTGCTTTTTACTATTGGTACTTATTTTTCTGACTTGATTTACTCGAGGGTGAGCTGCTTCCCTATTCTTTTTCTTTATGGTGAAGCAAGTACTGGTAAGGATAATTTGATTGAGGCTTGCCAAAGTTTTTTTGGGGAACCACAATCGGCTTTGACAATGACTGGCAAGGCAAACACTGACAAGGCTAAGATTAGAAAATTTGCGCAGTTTAGAAATATGATTGTGCACATGAGCGAGTATACTAGGGGGATGAGTGATGTTGACCAAATGCTTAAGAGTATCTGGGACCGCCGAGGGTATGAGCGAGGGACTATTGATAGTGCTGTTGGGACTGAAAGTGTGAGCATTGAAAGCACGCTGATGTTTACAGGAAATGAGTATCCAGACAATGATGCTTTGATTACTCGGATTTTGGCCGAGGAGATGAATAAGGACACTTTTACTCAGGATGAAAAAGAGGAATATGAGAAGCTGAAGGATATGGTGCAGGATGGTTATAGCTACTTAAGCACTGATATATTGGCTGAGCGAAAGAACTTCGAGAAAAATTTTAGAAAAACTTATAAGGAAACGGGGGCTGAGTTAAAGGTTTTGCTAAAGCACATTAGTTTGGCTGATCGGATGATTCAAAATGCGGCCGTGCTTGGATCTGTTTATAAATTAATGAGCAAGCGGCTGCATTTTCCGTTTACTTATGAGGATTGGACAAAGAACCTGGTCAGGGTTTACGAAAAGCAAAGCAGAAAGCGAGATACTGGAAGTGTGGCCATGATGTGGTGGGATGCTTTTGTATATGCCGTGAAAACGAAGCAAGAACCGCTGAAAGAAAATTATGAATTTGACTTGCGAAGTAACCTTTTGCATATAAATTATAAGCACTGCTTTATGCGCTTAAGTAAGATGTGGTTTGAGGTTTATAGAGGTGCAATTCCATCGCAAAATATTATGTTAGACAAGTTGAAGAAAAGTGATGGATTTTTGGAGATAAAAAACAAACATCGGTTTGGTGGAAGAAGCAGTTCGGCGATGGTTTTTGATTTGCAAAAAAGTGGAGTTAAGGAAGATTTATTGAACGTTATTGATCAGTTAAACTCACATCGTGTTTCTAGCGAACCTGATCTTTTAAGTGAAGAAAGTGATGAAAACGAAGAAGATTTACCGTTTTGACAGATTTTAGAGGGTTTATTTCTGAAAGTGCTGTTTTTGCGTCGTACACCTTCGTACAATAGTTAAGTATATGAAAATTAAAAAGTTAAATAAATATAGGTGTACGATAGAGTGTACGAAGGTGTACGAAGGTGTACGATTGACACCTTTTTTAAAAAAGCTCGTTCGTACGCCGTCGTACACCTTTTTGGTGTTTGTACGAAGTAGCTTTTTGATTAAAGATAGTGGTAGCGTGGATTGTAGCGATTTGTGCGAAGTGTGCGAGCTGTACGACGTGTTTTAATAGGGGTGCTGGAAATGAGATTGGTTTTTTTTTCTTCTAAAAATTGAAATGAATGGAATATTTAAGAGCAAAATTAAAGTTGAGAAAAGCGATTTGGGAGGATTTTATTTGGTTGGATCCGGCTGGAAATAAGCGGATGAAAATGGGATTTCCTTATTATGAATTGAGGGATAAAAAGGAGCTTTTTTATGGCTTTATAAATTTGAAAACTGGGGACGAAAAAAGGGCTATGGAAAATGATATAAAGAGCAAAATAAATGCGGGGTTAATTTTTGTTTTTGAGCCTGAATTTTCGAAGGATAAAAGATTATTAATTGAACAATAGAAATTATGAGATTTTGTAGAAAAACGGGTTACCAAATCCCTAGCTATAATTTTGGAGAGATGATGATTTTGATTAGTAGAATAGATGATTTTGAGGGATTTGATACTTTATTGGATTTGTTTACCGATGAGGCTCATTTGTATTGTGTGAGCTTGCAGCGTGAGATAACACAGGGAATATTAATGAAGGAAAGGGTTTTGACTTTTAAAAATGAAGGGATATGAAACAAGAAATACTAAAAGATTGGATAACTAATACCTGGTTGCAGCTGAAGAATTCAGTTTGGAGGAGGATAGATGAACGGAACAAGACTTTTACTACTAAGGGATATGATGAGTGGTGGTTTGATAATTTTGACAGATTACGTAATTGGAGAAAGGATTTCCCCTGGGGCATTTATTCAGAAACTGAGGAGTTAACTTATGTGGACACTGATATGGTGAAAGAAAAAACGAGTACAACTACTTATGTTAAGTTAAAGACGGAACTAAAACCAAAGGTAAATCACTTTAATGGCGCTGTAATGCCATGGGCAAGGGCTTGTATAATGAGCAACCTTCCATTTAGGCATTATGGTACGTTTGAGGTTATAGCAAAAGTGCATCCTGCAAAGGGTGTGTGGCATGCTCCACTTTGGTTTGTGGCTGCTACCGCCGCAGGAAGTGAAGATCCTTATGCGGTTTTACCTGAACCTGATGTGGCCGAGGTTTATTCTAAGGTAGATCGCAATAAATTTAAGGTTAAAAGCAACCTACACTTTGGCACGGATTACTCCGAAAATAGCAAAAGAATTGGCGCACGAACGCACTACATCCCCAATTTTACAGGGAGATGGGTAAGTTATGGTATGGTTTGGAAAGCTGATCGTATTGAATTTTACTATGATTGGCATTTGTATCGAGTGGTTACTGATTTACAGGCATTGGAAAGACTGAAGCATGGGGTTTATCCGATTATTGGGGTTGGTGTTAATGTGGGGCAGCCACATGATGGCAGTGAGATGGATGTGAAGAGTTTTAATTATTGGAGAGGGCTTAATAAAAGCTGAAAGATTAAAGTTTAAAAAATGAAAACAGATTTAGAAATACTTACAGATTGGAGAAAAACCACAACTGCACAATTTTCAATTATCGAGAATTGGCAAATGGGAGTTTTGCTTGATTTTGCAAATCACTATTATAGAATTAAAAATACAGATATGGATTACACAATTTTAGAAACGCACTTGATTTTTGAAAATAACGCACTTAAAAAAGTAGCAGTTTTATGGGAGAATTATGGGGATATAAGAGCGACTTTTAGTGACTCAAGACAAATGGGTGGCTATTATTCTTTAAAAGATTACGACATCCCCACCGTAACTCTATTTAAAAAAGTGGCTGGAGGTGGCAGGTATTTAACGGATGAAGAAAAAAAACAATATTTTCCAAACCAAAAATGGTAGTAGGCTTTATTACCTACAACGGACGTCTATGATATGTGGCGTTTTTTATGAAATACATATCATTTTTTTTAATTATGGGAAACTATTTAGATGGATATAAAAAAAAATTTTGTGAACACTGCAAAATGAAAAGAACTGAAGATGGACACGATGCTTGTATAGGCACTCTAAAGAATGTGATGAACGCTTGCTGTGGGCACGGCGAAAATAATGCTGCATACGTCCAATTTAATCATAAAAATTACAAGAAAGAGCCTAACAAGAGGTTGTTACAAGGCGAAAAAGCACTTGAGTACATTAAGCAACATTCAATCGTTGGCAAGTGCCTTGACTAAAATTAATTAATAAAAACTAAAGATTGAAATAATGAAAAAAATTTGGCAAAAAATACGAAAGGCATTTGCTATACACGGTGTCAACACACGTAACGGTAACGATGAAAGCACTCAATTAAAAAGGAAGTTTGATTCTTTAAAGTTTTGGACACCTGAACTTATTAGCTGGATTGCAAAAGAAAATGACCCTGAAAAATTAGCGGTTGCAAGTTGTTTAGTTAATTGCTCCGAATGGCCTGAATGGTTGCCTGGCCAACCTAAAGATTATGAGAATAAAAAAGAGGGAGATGATTTATACTATAGAGTTGAAGTTTATAAAATGTTAAAACAAAAAAGCGAAAATATAGCCCCAAAACTTCACAGCTATATTTGGTTGACACAGCACTATCGTAGTTCTGTGTGCTAACGACTACGCTAAAAGCCGTTATTTTCTATGGCTTTTTAGCGTGTGTTGTAGGTATGTAAGCCTACGAATTTGAAACTCTAAACTTTTAAATATGGCAAATCATAAGTGGAAAGACGAAGGAAATAAGTACAACAAGCAATATAGATGTGTAAAGTGTGGGGTATTTAGAACATGGATAGGTGGAGACATGCAATGTTGGGAATATTGGTATCCATCCGGACATGATAAACATACATTGCATCATATCTTTAAAAGACCCGAATGCGAGTAGGCTTATTACCTACAACTAATAAGTATAAGAACTGTGTGGTTTTAGAATTACAAATTTTGATTTAAGCACTAAGCAAAAAAATAAAAAAGGGAAGGGGAAAACTTAGAGTACCTATAAAATTAAATATAAATAAAATGAATGATTGCAAATCAGAAGCAGTACAAGAAAGACAAACATTAATACAGGCGTTTGAAAGATTAGACCATAAATGCACACAATTACGTGAACTTGCTGGACTAACTGAAAGACTGAATGAAAAATTAAACAGAACAGAAGGACATCCTAAATGTAGTGACGAGAAACTACAAAAACAGGAATCACCAGAAAGAAATATTGTTGAACTGTTTAATTTGATTGCTGATAAAATGGAAACACAAATTAATGTGATTGGCAATAATACAGAACGCTCAATGGAAATGATAGACTAATAGCGTTGGCTTTTTATTTTTGATAAGAAACACTAAACTTTAAAGTTAAACGAAAAGGTAGCATAGTTTTTATACTGTGTTACCAAATCGTTTTAATGTTTGGTAACGTTTAAATAAGATTTGAAGTGCATTAAGTACCGATAATATTAGCAATTAAAAAGAATAGTTGATTTTTTGCTCTGTAAAAATTTGACGAGAATAATTAATATAATTAACACTAACCTAACTGCCTAACAGCACTTTTAATTTTATTTCGTGTTGTGGGGAGTTATTTTATTAAAATGTAATGGAAAATGAAAAATGCGAATGTGGAAACTACATACTAAATGATGATAGATCATATATGGATGATGGCGGTTGCTGGATGTGTTCAGAGTGTCAAGATTCTATTATTGCTTCTATGAACAGGGAATACAATTTTAGTCACATTTGGGTTAAGGGTTTTGGATGGGAAAATACAATTTTACATGAAGAGGACTTTGAGACTGTTGAAATTATGGGAAAAAACGATGAAGATGGCACTATTTTTTGCTGTTACGACAAAAAGTCATCAACTCAAATTATTAAAGGATCGGTAATCTAATTCATCACAACGGTTTGGGTATGGAAAGTATTTTTACGGATTTAAAACACAAAACAATGACAGAAGAAGAAGAAGCGTTTAATGACCCCGAAATGAAAACAATACTAATACTTAGCGGATATGCACGAGAATTAGGAGAGGGAAAAGATATGGTAGAAATAACCACTAAAACAGCAGAGACAATAGTAAAAATATTTTCTATACCTGTTGTTACCAAACGTAATTGGTTTGAAAAACTACCATTACATTGGCGTTTACTCTATTACTTTATAGCTGGTATTACAATTGGCTTGCTGTTACCTTATGTTTGGTAACGGTTTGGCTATGAATAGTAAAGCCCTTTTTTGGCGTGGGGATTATAAAAACGCTAAGTAATTTAAACATAAAAGCAATGGCGAAAGTTAGAGCAAAATTTGAATGCGTTGGTATTGAAGACCAACCCGATTATGAAAGCAAAAGCGTTTCATTCTCACCTGTAATTAACGGAAGTGACGAAAATAAGTCATTTTCAAAGTACACACCTTCTGGGAGTTTAAACCTCCAAATCTCTTACGAGACGGAAGCTTCAAATTCTTTTGAAGTAGGTAAAGAATACTATTTAGATTTTACGGAAGCCTAATAGTAGTAGAAAGCGAGCGGTGGCAAGGGCTTTATTATTTATAGCCTTTGTTACCAAATCGTTTCAATGTTTGGTAACTACTATATATAAAAATATATCGTAAATTATTAATTTAAAACAACTTAAAAATGAATACTGTAAAGTACAATAATCTATTTTCCGTTGATTGTGATAATAAGTATCAATCAAAATCGACAAGAACTACTTATAAGTATTGTGTTTTAAAATTCTTAAAACATTTTAATTATTATGATCGGCCAAAAGAAATACCGAATCAAAAGATTAAGGAGTGGTTATTAACATTTGATACCTTGAATACTAGGAAGCAAATGCTGTGCTCGATTAATGCTTTCTATAAATTAACGGCTGGTATGCCTAAAAAAATTAAAAGTATTCCTTATCCAAGGAAAGAAAAGAAGCTTCCTAGAGTAATTGATAAGGAATTTTTATTAAATAAAATTTCTAAAATCAAAAACTTGAAGCATAAGGCTATTATTAGTTTGGCTTATTCTGTTGGACTGAGAGTTTCTGATGTAATCAATTTGAATATTAAAGACATTGACAGTAACCGAATGATCATTAATTTAAGAAATGGGAAGGGGCAAAAGGATAGGATTGTTCCATTAAGCAATCACATTCTATCATTGTTAAGAGATTACTTTAAGGAATATAAGCCGGAGATCTATTTATTTAATGGGCAATTTAGCAAACAATATACTACCGGGAGCTGTAATAAAATTGTAAAGAAATATATTGGATCAAATGAGCACTTTCATACTTTAAGGCATAGCTCAGCAACATCAATGCTTGAAGCTGGAACAGATTTGGCTATCATTAAATCAATACTTGGGCACACCAATATTAAAACCACTATGATTTATACGCATATTTCGAATGAACATTTAAAAAAAGCAATTACTCCTTTATAAAAAAATTATGGAAATAAATTTTGATAACCTGATTAAGAATGGGTTTAAGGTATACTTAGAAGATAAAGAGATGAATTTTCAATATCTTAAAAAAGATATTGAACGATGGAGTTTTAATGCAAATTTTAGAGACAATAAATTGTCTGAGTTTTGCTTAGAGGCAGACGGTGGTTATGATTATAGTGGTGACTTTGATTTAAGTCACTTTAAACATATTGATCAGATAACTAAATTAGAAAATGCCTTGCTAGGCAATTTATAAACTAAACTAAGCTACTACTTATTGATTATGTCAAACTAAATTTGTCATATTTGCAATAATATTTTTACATTTGACAAACGAATTTTTATTGGCATCATTTTCAAAAGTTAATATTTTCCTTCAACCTTATGTGGCTAAATACTTAGCTACTAACTCTTTTGTGCTTAAACAGAAAATGGGTTTTAATTTACCTGAACTGCCATCTGATGTGGTTTATTTGAATGGTAAGAGCAATTTTGGAAGACTTGTTATTGATAGATTTGAGTATGGGTTTAAAGATGTTTCTGCTTTTGGCAGACTAACTGAGCGTTTGACTGTTTGGATTTGTGACAAATACCGGCCTAATGCGGATAGTAGGTACTCGTTTTTGGTGATTACAAAGAATGGATGCACTATACTGAATGATTTGATTAAGGAATACATGATGGTTCAGCTGCATTCAAAAGTGCTTCAAGAATCAACCAAAGGGGTGCTTGAGAGGGATTCTATTATTGAGTTTTTACGGTTTTTTGAAATCGAAGAGGATGTTTACTCTTTTGAAAGTTGCAAAAAAGCTTATTATCGATGGAAAAAGAACGGACATTTAATTGATTGTTAAGCCTTTAATTTAAAAAAGTGCGGTTTTGTCCTCTAATATTAGGAACTATGGAAAGAGATATTGAAAAATTTTATGATGAAAACGTAAACTCGGGAGTTGGGTTTAAGTTTTGTAGAATTGAGAACTTGCAAGCCGAATTAATAACGGTAGGTGGGTTTATGACTCAAGAGGTATTTTTAAAACCAGGAACTACTCTATTTGTAGGGGATTTTTTACAAGAAACACTTACTTTAACAAGTAAGCCTGCTGAAAAAAATAATGATCAGTATAGAAAAAACGTTGTTCAATTTACAGTTCCTAAAGATAGAGCGGAGATTAGCTATGGTTTTGATACCATGCTTAGGAATCGCTACTTTATTATTTATGAAGACAGGAATGGATTTAAGCATTTACTTGGTTATTTAGGTATTGGTTGTAAGTTTTATTATGATGTTTCTCATGGTAATGGCACTAGCCCTAATGAATATAAGTGCAGGTTTGAGTTTAATAGCAAATTTGCTTTACCGGTGATTTCGCCAACTGTAAGTAATGACACTCTTGAGGTTTTAGATGGAGATGTTGATTCTGCTTTAGAACCTTTCGGCTAGTCCTTTCGTAGCGTTTGGTGCGTGATCAGATTTGTATCATGCGATTTTCTACAATTAAGACAATTTTAAGCGGCATATTTTTAATTGACGCAAATGAGTCTGATTCTTATTTGCCGATTTTTAATAATATTCTAAGCAAAGGTCCCGCAATTAGTGAATTCGCTTTTGATACTCCCCCTCCTATTTTTATGAACGAAAATGGCGTAAAGTATAACGCTATGAGTGAATTGCCTGCTCAAAGCAAGAGTGTTGCTGTGATTTATTTGAGTGACGTTATAATGAAGTATGGTGATGGATGTGGATTGATCGGAACACAGGAACATGCTGATTTATTACGAGCTTGCTTTGCAAGTGAGGATATTTCGGGAGTTGTTTTTGAAGTAGATTCCCCTGGAGGAGCTGCTGATGCAGTTGAAGTTCTTTCTGCGGCAATAAATGCCCGTAATAAACCAGTTTTATTTCACGTTAATGGTATGATGGCCTCCGCTGCTTATTGGATTGCCAGTAATGGTGATGAAATACATAGTGATTTACCAGGTTCTAAAATTGGGAGCATTGGTGCTTTATGGACATTGGTAAACACTGATGGCGTATATGAGAAGGAAGGTGCTACAATAACTCGACTTTTTGCAAAGCAAAGCAATAATAAAGCAAAAGGATTTAGAGATTTTATTGAAAAAGGTAACACAGATTTGCTTCAAATTGAATTAGATGATGTTGCTGCAGACTTTATTGAGCAAATAAACACAAGTAGGGGAATTGCTAAGGATAGCGAGGTGATGCAAGGAGGAATATATAAGACAGAAATTGCCTTGTCCTTTGGTTTAATTGATGGTACGCTGACTTTAGCAGAGACAATAGAGAGGTGTATGGATTTAAGCGAAGGCTACCAAGCACCGAAGAGATCAAATACAGAAATTAAAAAAGAAACGAAAATGTTCGGGACTAACAAAAATACTTTTAAGGCACTTGCGATTTTGGCAGCTACTAATGTAGCCGAAAGAACGCAAGAGCAAGTTGAAGCAGCTAATGCTGAATTGGTAGAAGCAGGAATTAATGCTGAGCTGATTGAAGCCGGAGAGATTGCCAAATTAAACAGCACTGTTGAAAACCTTACTGATTCTTTAGCAGAATCTTTAAAGGATGTTGAGAGCAATAAAACTGCTTTAGAGGCTAAGTTGAATACCGAAAAGGCCGCAAAAGAAGCAAGTGAAGCTTTACTTGGTAAAGTGAATGCTATTTTTGGTGAGGATGCTGATGCTGATGGATTTGATTTAGAAGCTTCGGTTAAGAAATTGAGCCAAGAACGAGAAAAATTTTCCAAGCTTGTGCCTGGTGGTGCTAGTGCAATTAAGGAAGGCGCGGATGATTTAGGAGATGGTGATGTTGAACTCTCTGAGATTGAGAAAAAAATGCGTAAAGACGCAAATGAATATTAAAAAGACATTTTAAATAAGTAACGATGGATATAGACGTATCAGATTTAGTAGCAGATTGGGGAAAGGCATATATAAATGAAGACCAAAAATTGTCTGACATTAGAAAGGCAGTGTTTGATCAGAACAGAGCTTTTGGATTTTTCAAAAAAATTCCTCACAAAAGTGATATAGTAAAGAGTGTTTATGCAACTCCTGATGACATTTTACAGGCTTTTGGGATTGAATTTAATCCAAAAGGGGGAGTACACTTTGCGCCATGGGAAACTAAAATGGGTGAGTTTAAAATTGACACCACAGTCACTCCTGATAAGGTTAGAGAAGGTTACCTTGGGTTTTTGGGTGAATTAGACAAGCCTGAAAGAAAAAACTGGACCATTACGAAGTGGATGATCAAAGAAATGTTTATTGCTCGAGCTAAGGAGCAACAAAACAATGACGTTGCTTACGGTGGATGGAAACTCACCGGAGAAAATGGGACACCAACGGTTGATGGAGCAACTTTTGTTCGAGAGATTGCAAGCCTTAATGCGGTGCTTCCAGCTAATGGAGCCATGGATGGAATTAAAGTTCAAAAAGCTAGAATGGTTGATGCAGGAAGATCAACAGTGATTTCTACAGGTGCACTAGAAACTGATGCCGAGTTGTTTTATAACCAAATAAACGACTTTGTGATGTCTATTCCTATGAAGTATAGAAAACTCATGGATTATGTTTGGATGGGTGAAGAAAAGACAAGACTTTACAAAGATGGTTCTGACATTGTAAACAATACACATTATGCAAAGGAATCGGACAAAACCACCATAAAGCATGCACCAAATGTTAGAGTAAATTGGTTTGATGGAATGGAGAATTCTGATGACGTGTGGATTACGCCTGCGAATAACAGAGAGCACAGAGTGCATACCGGACATACTGGTAAGCATGATGTTCAGGACGATAAGAGAAAAGTGCATGTGCTTTCTGATTGGAAAGAAACTTTGTTTTTACCATTTCCTGAATTGGTTTGGACAAATGATCAGGAGAACACAATTACTGCGGGTGATATTACTGCGAATTACTCTTAAAAAAGAATTCAAATTTGAGCGAATCAATAACTGATTCGCTCATAATAAATTATAATATGAAAAAGGAAGATTTACAAAAAGAGTTAGATGAGTTGGAGATTAAGTATCAAGAAAATGATACTAATGATCAGCTTGCATTGATGATTAATGGCCATAAAGCTATTGAGGAAAATAAACAGCTCAAAATTGAAAATAATGAGCTTGCTGAGCTTAATGATGGTTTGAATGAGCAAGTTAGTTTGATGGATGCATCAAAACCTTCTCTTCATTTGGTGAAAGTTGGCAATAAGACCTACCACATGCCTGCTGCGAAAATGAAATTAAGCAAAGGAGTTGCTGATCAGCTTAAAATTGAAGGTGATGAGGTTACTAGAGAATTAGTTAAAAACGACAAGGATCTTGCTAAAAAATTGGTTGAAAAAATCAAGAGTGGGTTTTTGGTTGAAGTTGAAAATAATTGAAGTTGAATCTTAAAAATTAGAAAGTATGAAAAAGTTATTTGGATTATTATTGATTGCTTGCTTGTTTATGTTTACAGATGCCAGTGCCAACGATTCACCCGGAATGGATGATGATGTGAGAATGGAAAAGTTTAACCAGGTGAGTGATGTTGGATCTATTGCTTCAGGAGAATTAATCAATTACTCTTATAAATGCAGTGAAATCAATTTAAAGGTTGATTTAAGTGATGAAAAGATATCGATTTGTATGTATAAGATTCACCTAGATCGAGGAGATATTTATGGAAATACAAAGGGTATAATCGCAAACATTGACTTTAAAATGTTTGCTTTACCGAATTATCCATACAACAAAGGATACGTTAATCACTACAATTCGTATATGCAGGTAGTTATCAATTTAGTTTAAAATTTATAAAAAAAGGAAATTATGCCAGTAGAATACGAGGATTTAGAAGGAAAAGACGGTAGTTTTGAAAATGTTCCTGGAACGGAGCAGATTATTTATTTTGCTCCAATTAGAGATATTTTAACAGCTCCTGATCCTCCTGAATTTGCAGGAATTACAGTGCTTGAAGAGGCTTCTGTTATTGATGGAACGGCAACTCCTATTTCAATGAAGACCGGTAAGAAGTTTTCTAAGATGAAGATCTTAATGAATACTGGAAAGGTTACCGGAGAAATGACGGGAGACAGAGGAAGCCGGGCGGTTAAAACAATGTTTGAAGCTGTTTACATTGGTTCAACAGCTGAGCTTTATGGCCTGCAGCGATTTGCAAAAGAAGATGAGTATGTAATACTTGCTCCGCACGCAAATGGTGATGTTCAACAAATTGGACGAATTAAAAAACCTGCGTTAATGACTATCTCAACAGACACAGGTACTGATGAAGAGGGAACTAAGGGAGGTACTATCACTGTTGAGGCGACTGATGTATCAGGATGGTTGTATGATGGTGATATTCCATTAACTGCGGCAACCTAAATAATTAATTTATGAGTGGTTTATCGAAAAAGTTAGAAGGTAAGTTTGAAATGGTAGGTGTAGAACCTGGACCAATTAGACTGCGAAATGGAAGAACTATTGATACGCGATCTTGCAGTATCAGGGATGTTGAGGAAGCGATTAAAGCTGGATCTTCCTCTATAAAGAAAGTTGAAAAAACTCCTGCTTCTGCTTCAAAAAAAGATACAAACGAAAAAAAGAAAGGCTAGTTAATTAGCTTCATATAATTTAGAAAAGGGCTGCTTGTGCAGCCCTTTTTTTTATGCAACGTAGCGTGTCCTTTAAAGGCAATTGCCTTATGTGCATTTTTGGTACATGTTAATTAGTGATTGGCTAAATAGTGCAGTAAGCGATTACAGCAAAGGCATTAAATTGTTTGAAGAAAATAAGGGTTCAGCTGTTGTTCTACGCCTATTATATCAAGGAAAGAATTCTTTTACTACCTCCTTATTGGAGAAGGAGTTGAGAAAACTAATTCAGTCACCCGGTGAAGAAATCACCGACCTTCCTCAACCGCATGACCGATCCCTTTCAAAAGCGCCGTGCGACACCTCCGAAAATTCCTCAAGGGATATTGATGAGGAATATAATAAAGGTTTACCATTAACCTCTGCAAAACAACTAAATGTGTTTGCCCCAAAACAATTGATTGATTTAATAAAAGAGCGTCAACAGCTTTATCGTGAGCGAGATTACATGAAAGCTAAATTACCTCACGTTAGGGGAAAAACTAGGGCTGAATATGCGTTAAAAGTTGTGGCCAACACTTATATGATTGAGGATATTTGGAATGTATATGATCATTGGAAAGAGACTGGAGTGATAATAGATCTTGAACGTTCGGAAAAGAAAACAGCAAGGGCAATGATGTACATTGAGAATGAGATAAGTAATGCTAGGTCTAACGTAAGTAAGCATAAGAAGACTCAGAATCCTAATTTATTATCTAAATGGGATACTCGATTAAAAGGATTATACAAAGAAAAACAGGCTATACTGGATGCTATTTGAATCAATCCAGCACAGTGAAGGATGCTTAAATTAATTTCAAGAATTGAAAATGATGAAGAAATATAGTTCAGCATATATAGATAAGAGAACTCAGCGCGTGCTTGATTGGTTGATGGGTGACATTAAAGACAGCGATCTCAGCGAAGAGGAACAGGAGGAATGGCATAAAATATCTGTTATGGATGATTTGTTGAGAAAATACATTCAGAAAACAAAAGCTATTTCATCATGGCGCAAGAAATTCCCTGAAGTAAAGAGCATTACCACGGCTTATGCGTACTATCACAAGACTCAGGTTGTGATTGGAACATCCCATCATGTTAACAAACAATACCATGTTCATTTAATGATCGATATCATTGACAGGGCTTTAAAGCTTTGCTTGGATAAAAAAGAGACCAAGGATATTCCCAGGCTTTTGGAGCAAAGATTTAGATATTTAGGAATGGATAAGGAGGACGAAATTGACCACAGTCAAATTCAGAGACACATTTATACAATGAAGACTGATCCAAGAGTATTAAATATGCCTGCTCCATCGAGGGAAGAATTTGATTTAATGATTAAAGAACTTGATTTAGACTCTTCTGTTGTAGAAAAAATATATAAAGATGCTGAATCTGTTCCATTTAAAGAGAAATTAAATGGATAGTAAAGATCTTTACTTAAATGGTCCACAGGCACGGGCTGAAATAATGTTCTGCCATACAGAGCTGCACGAATTATCGCGAGGTGTTGGTAAGACAGAAGGGGTTATAGCACCTCGATCCGAGAGGTTAATTCATGCAATGCCTAAATCTACTGGTGTTTTTGTTACAAAAACGTTTAGATCTGCATTAACAAATACCATTCCTCCTGTTATCAGAGGTTGGAAAAACAGGGGCTACATACAAGGTGTTCACTTTGTTATTGGGAAGAAGCCGCCAAAATGGTTCGATGAGCCACACACCAAGCCATTAGACTACAAATACACCATATCTTGGTATAATGGAACAGTAATACACTTCTTATCCCAAGAGAGGGATGGATCAGCCAATGGTCTGTCAATTGATTGGATTATTGTCGATGAAGCGAAGTTCATAAATAGAGAGAAATTTGATACTGAAATAGTTCCTGCTAATCGTGGCAATAGACATTTGTATGGCGATTTGGCTTGCCATCATAGTATTATGTATTGCACAGATCGTTGGTATGGATCTGAGGCCTCATGGATTGATGATTTAAAAGAACAGGTAACAACCGATTTAAATAAGGTTATTGAAGTACTTTCGTTAGAATTGTTCAGCTTAACTTATAAGTTAAGTAGTGAGGATTATTCTAAAAGTTATAGGGAGAAAATATTAAAGGAAGTTGCTGCAAGAGAAAATAGGCTGAATGAGTTAAGAAAGGAAGCTGTTTACGTTAATCAAGCATCGGCTATCGAGAATATTAGTGTTCTTGGTACTAAATTCATTAAGGAACAAAGAAAAGCATTGCCACTCTCTATATTCTTAGTAACAGTATTGAATGAGAAGAGGAATCTTTCAAAGTCCCCATTCTATCCCCATCTTGATAGGAGATACCATTGCTATGATGCCAACAACATCGATGTGTTAGGTGGGCTATCTAAAGCACATAGATCTTTGTCAGGATACCACTTGGATACCGATGTTATACCTAATCAACCGTTATACATTGCTATCGATCCCGGAGGGGTAATCAACACGATGGTTGTCTCTCAGTTCGATGAGGCTGAAAGACCAAGAATAATCAACTCATTCTTCGTGAAAAAGCCAGATAAAACCAGACATTTAGTTCAGAAATTCTGCGATTATTATGCAGATCACCCATGTAAGGAGGTTATTTACTACTACGATCAAACACATATCGCTACTCATGGTGCCTCTGAGTTTAGTTATGAAGGTATAACCCTAAAGACATTAGATGATAATAAGTGGTCTTATGCTAAGGTTTACTACCCCGTTGTCCCTGAACCAAAGGATCGTTATCAAATATCAGCTGATCTGCTCGAAAAGAAAAGCAGTGTACCTGGTATAACCTTTAATGAAGCTAATTGTGATTACTTATTAATATCGCTCGAGTCAGCAGACACTGAGGAGCACAAGGGCATATTTAGGAAAGATAAGAGTTCTGAGAAGGCTAACTCAGGAGTGGTTCAAGAGAAGGCCACACACTTCTCTGATGCATTCGACATGCTGGTTTGGGGCATGCACAATAAGCCATACCCTCCTATTAATAACAAACGGTTCGATTTATTCAACGCCTAACACACATCGGTGGCACCGATGTAAGTTATCCGTTCACTCTGTTACAACAACTTTGTAAAATACTTGTGCCATGCTTATACTACTAGGTGCGCTTGAGCTTCAATCGTCATCTATAGGTGAGACCTCAATCATATATCCAAGCGCTTAACGAGAGCAATTGCCTCTGGCCGAGAGGG
>Ga0209414_1000449_pt1 | contig 19524 bp, 15 predicted proteins | sample LakVidmifraction_4_FD_181154 | JGI IMG/M metagenome (GOLD analysis project Ga0209414, IMG submission 181154) | Hypersaline microbial communities from Lake Vida, Antarctica - Brine Hole Two &gt;0.2 micron (SPAdes) (version 2) | ecosystem: Environmental > Aquatic > Non-marine Saline and Alkaline >... | reverse complement strand
GACTGAAAATGGCTCACCTTTTAATTCAACAAACAACAATACAATTAAAAGAAATTGCATTAATGTGTGGTTTTAATACCTATCCAAATTTTTCAAAAGCCTTTAAAAAATTATTTGGATATTCTCCCATTGATATTAAGAGAAAATTATAAAACAAAAAACGCTTCCTACGCAATTAAAAAAACTAACCAAGACCTATAGGTATAGAAAGGTTTCAATTACTCTAGATTTAAGCAACTCTAAACACAATACTTTTTAAGCAAGCTAAATTACTGATTAGACAACCCTTATCATTATATTTTTTAAGAATTTTATATCGAGTTTTAATCATTACATCAATCGATATGAAAGTCAGCCTCCGATTCAGAAATATTATTATAATTGTCATATGTTATATGTATGTTGTAATGCTTACTTATGCTGCCACAAGTAAACTTTTAGATTTTGAACAATTCAAAATACAATTAGGGCAATCTCCAATTATTACGGCTTATGCCGATTGGGTTGCCTGGGGGATTCCATTAATAGAATATATGATTGTCGGGCTATTTTTAGTTCCCAGATTTACGTTACTAGCGTTTTATGCCAGTTTTTCTTTAATGATAATGTTTACTACCTATATATTATTAATTCTGAATTTTAGTGATTACATCCCCTGTTCATGCGGTGGTGTGTTGGAGGATCTTGGATGGACGGAGCACATCGTGTTCAATGTTGGATTTATTATAATTGCCGCTATCGCCCTGTTCTATTTGGAAAGGAATTCTACAACTTTAAAGGCGACAATACTATGAGAAGTTCTAGGATCTTTTCAGGGTTATTTGTTATTGGAATACTGAGTATTTCTTTAGTAGTGGTATTGTTCCTATTATCTGAAAATAGCGTACATAGAAACAATTCATTTGTTAGAAGGTATCCGCACCATCCAATTACCAAAAAATATGATTTACCAATTAAATACAATTCCTACTATATAGCCGGATATGAAAATGAGATGCTATATCTAGGGAATACCACAGCTCCTTTACATCTACTCAAAGTAAATCTAAAGACAAAGGATACCTCACATATTAGAATAAAACTTGACAAAACAGATTTTTCCTTTCGTTCAGTAGAGGTCAACTTACATCCGCCTTACTTTTTTGTAATGGACGGTACAATGCCTTTTATTTTCAGAGGAATGATTGGGGATTGGAAGGCTCATCTTTGGATGAAGGATAAAGCCTATTTCAGCAAAGCAATAGCCGTTGATAGTAATAAGATATACATAAGTACAGTTAGTGGCAAAACCCAAATGACGACAATTGGGCTAATCGAAAAACAAGATGAAGATGATTTTAATGTTATTCTAAATTCTGATATTCTCGAAAAACAAATCGATGGGATATTTGATGTTGACGGGATTATGGCCGTTTCCCCAAACCATAAAGAACTTGGATACATTTATTTTTACCGGAATCAATTTATGTTGATGGATTCCAATCTGAAACTCTTGAAAAGACAACATACAATAGACACTGTTCAAAAAGCGCAAATAAAACTATCAGATATAAACGATAATGGAGAAATTAAAATGAAAGCACCCCCTTTGATAGTTAATAAAATGGCAGCAATTTATAACGATTTACTACTCATTAATTCTAACAGGCTTGGAAAATATGAGGATAAAGACATGTTAAAAGAAGCTTCCATTATTGACGTTTATAATTGGAAGAAAGGGTCTTACGAGTTTAGTTTTTACCTCTATAACATCGGCAATGTGGGTGCCAAGGCGTTTGAGTTATATAAGGATTATCTAGTTGCCTTAATCGATGACAAATTATCGGTATATGAGATTGGAAAACAACCGTTTAATATTCCATTGGCATACCAAACTAAAGAATAAATCATGGGGATTTAAAAATAGAAAACATCTACTGGCCAGTAGCGGGGGGAAGATTGAAAACCCGTAAAAAAGAGTAGGTCATATTATTAATTTAATTTTATTTATCATGAAAACACAAAAATCAAAGTTTTTAGTTCCGGTTTTAGCAATAATTTTTGCCATCACCGCCAGTGCCCTTACTACTAACGATAATTCGAAAGTAGATAAAAATACCGCTATGATTACGGGGTATACCGCTAATGCTATTCCAGGACAGCCCTGTGATGCAGTACAAGTTGATTGTCAGACAACTGGCGCCATGCTTTGTACACATAATGGGAAACAAGTTTATCAGCTTAAGAGTGGAATCTCTTGCTTTAGTCAATTGAGACGAAATCCTTAGACGGAAATCGATTAGATGGAGGAAGGAGCTTTTAAGCTCCTTCCTTTTTTATCAATCTACAGTAAGGTTTTTCATTTGCCTTAAGCATAATCTCAGATGTTCCAATATGATTTTATCTTCTACCGTTTCTAAAGTTTGTTGAATTTCTTCTTGTATCAAACGTAATTCGGACATAAAAATACTTTTTGAATAATCACTATATAGATAGTGGTTTTCACCTAATATGATATTCGCATACTTTTTTTCCTGATTAACAGCCTTTACTAAAAGACCTAAATAAGCTCTCTGTAATTCCTGCTTCTGTCTATCAATTAGTACAACATCGCTTTTTAATTCATAAAACAGTCCAAGCCTTAATTTTAATAACAACTTTCTGGAAATCTCGTTGTATAGAACTGAATTTTCCATTTGCTCAAATCTCTTCATTCTAAAAGGGGTTATAAGTTCAGATAACAATTTCAATTGATATTCCATTAGCCTATCGGAATTGGTCGAAAACCGTATTCTTGGTAAAAATGTCGGGTTTGATAGCCATTCGGGAACCTCAAAAGCATTCAAAAGCAAAAACTCCATTGCTTTTTCCTGAGTTCTTAAAGGAATAGGAGAAAATACCTCTCCTGCTTGATTGCCTGATTTGTACTGAATAGTATAACCTCCAATTAATGACATGACTTGGCTCATTTGATAATACCATAAGTCCAATGATTTATTGTAAAGCCTTTCCAATAGGGAATTGTCCCTTTGGTTCTGGTTTATTGAAGGTAGCAACTCTAAAACCCTTTCAAGATTTTTCAGGCTAAGCCTTATACTTTGTACTGGGTCATCATTGTCTACCACTTCGTTTGTACTCCCAGGACCTAAGGTCTCACTCCCTATATTGTACCTATACCAAGGAATTGTGTCCTGCTCGCGTACAATTTTCTCCAGATAGGGTAATTCTTCTTCTGGCCGATTCGTTCCAGCAATGGTTTGGTAACCCCATTTGATTTGATGAATATCCATAGGACCCACTTTTTGGACAAGCAAGGAAGACGGGATACTGTCTTTAGGTTGGACAATATGGTTATGCCTGGCATAAGTCATGACACTTGGGGTGTGCCCCATCTCCTGTAACCACTTTTTATCACGCATTTTTTCAAATGGATAGGCATATTCGCCGTAATTGGCATCTTTAATTCCAAAAGAATGTCCGGCTTCATGAGCAGTCACAAATTGGAATAGTTCCCCTAAAAGGTCATCAGGAAACGGGTATTGTTGTGCTCGTTTGTCCATCGGAGCGCACCTTACCAAGTATTGGTCAGACAAACTTTGGTAAGAACTTCCTATGTTAATATCTGATTTTAAGATTTCTCCTGAACGTAAATCCACTATTTGTCGAACGTTTGACCCTCCTTTATCTTGACTTCCCCGTACTCCTGTATAGGTCGACCAGCGTATCATGGAGCGATTAACGCTATTTCTGCGCCAATTTTTGTCATTCTTCGGAATTTCCCTCACCTCAATAGCGTTTTTAAATCCGGCCACTTCAAAGGCGGGCAACCATTCTAATACCCCTGCTTTAATATAGGGTTTCCACTTATCGGGTATCGCGGGATCAAGGTGAAATATAATAGGCTTGACAGGCTCGCTTATCCTTCTATTTTTATGCTTCTTTTCCAGCCTCCATCGCATGATACTACCCTTTTCTGCTTTGGGAAAAGCGTTTAGGATACTGTACATATCTTCACAAAAAAAACCCATTCGATGGTCAAACAGTCGTGGTTTCATTGGCTCTGGCAACATAAAAAAACTAAAATCCACATCAATTGTTCTCTTTTTATTTTTATATAGTACGGTTCTTTTGGTCATAATTACAATTTCGTCCTTTAAATATCCAATATCCTCAATATAGGATTGATTGATAAATACAGTTTCTGGTGAATATAGATTCCACTTAATAGCTGTTTGTAAAAGCAAATCGGTTACATCAATATAAAAAGATTGGGCAGTACTTTTATTCTTTATGATAGGGAATCGTCCTATGATATTAGCCTCTATATGGTAGTCATTGTCTACAGGAATGATTGCACCTGACAAAGATTCTATTTGAGGTATTGTCAGTAAGATGTGATCTCGTTGCTTTGACCAGATAACTTGATGATGTCCTAAATCATGTCGTACAAAAAGTAAGGGCTTATCAAGTATTTTGGCTTCTACCTCAAAAAATAGTTTGTCTCCTTCCAAATAGGCCTCTATACCATTATTAGTCTGGCCCCATACGGGACCAGAAGCTAATAATACCATGAATGAAAACAAAAATTCACGAAGGAAATTAAAATTGACTAACATTTTTTTGGTTTTAATATCCATCGTTTTGCGGTTCTAAATTGGGATTCAGTATCAATTCTGATTCCGGGATTGGTAATAGTATGTCGGTGGTCTCCCAATTTGGCTTTGTGATAGATAATTCATTGTCTGCTTTCCCTGTTCGTTTTAAATCAAAAAAACGATGTCCCTGCTCGGTAAAAAACTCTATTCTTCTTTCATGAAGGATTGCACTTAATATGTTATTTTGGTTCATTGTTGTAATAGGAGCTAACGATGCCCTGTTCCTAATAGCATTGAGATAATCCAATGCTTCGGATGGATTTCCCATTTGCGCGTGAGCCTCCGCCGCAATCAAATAGAGTTCTGCCAGTCTAAACAGAATGGAACATTCTTCCGTACTTCCTGTAGGTGTGTTAAGTTTATACTTAAAAGGATAGTACCATATATCGGTACCATCCGAAACAGAACCGACCCAAGTAGTGAAACGAGCATCTCCAGTCTCAAAGCTATCAATCAAATTGCTTGATATGGCAGCGTTAGGAGGTGGACCACTAACAAAGATAAAAGTGAAAGCTTCTAGGGTATTGGTTCCCGCTATTCCATTGTCCAACTGCCATAAGGTTTCCGTACTGCCTTTTAAAAAGACCTGTTCTAAATCGGTATTCAATGAGTAGCCTCCATCGGAAATAACATTGGAAGCTTCAGTAAGAGCCAATTGCCAATCTCCAAAATAAAGATGTACCCTAGCCAATAGTGCCGAGGCCACCCAATGGTTAGGACGTAAATTTGCAAAACTGTTATCTGTTTCTGGAAGTAAGGTTTTGGCGCTTAGAAGATCCTCTATGAGTTTTTGATATACTTCTTCTTCATTAAGTCTGGATACTTCACTGTTTACTCTATAATCCGTAGTGTCGATATAGGGTATGGCTCCAAACAGGTTCATTAATTGGAAATGGATGAAGGCTCTTAGAAAGTAGGTTTCTCCTAAAAAACGATCTTTGTCCTCCTGTGACAATGTGGTAGAATTTTGAACTCCCTCCAGAATGCTGTTTGAAGCATAAATGAGGTTATAACTTGTAGCCCATAAATTCTTTATGGTACTATCGGATGCTACTACAGTATTATTTGAATAATTCTGTACACCTGGCAAATTGACACTATAAAGAGTTAGTTCATCTGTATAATTTCCCATCAAATAGGAAAGTCCTGAAATAGAGCCGCTTGTAAAAGCGTTTTCCCTTAACTGGCTGTATATATGCGCGAAGGCAGCATCGACTGTTGCAGCATCTTCAAATACTACCTTTCCGGCTAATTGGTTATTGGGTAGATTGATTTCTACAAAGTCCTCACAAGAGATAAATAAAAGGGCAATAAGAAATAGCTTTATCAAAACCCTTTTTCTGTAAAATTGCAATGGTATATATATCGGTTTCATAATGTTGTTTTTAAAATGTTAGTTGAGTTCCAATGGTGAAGAGTTGCAATGGTGGTATCGTTTGGCTATTCCTAGTTTCCGGATCCAAACCAATATAATCGGTAAGTGTCCAAAGGTTCTGACCTCTTAAAAAGAGTTCGCATCCAAATCCTTTAGTTTCTTTTTGGGATAACTGATAGGATAATGAAATGGTTTTAAGTCTTAAATAAGAAGCATCAGAGATTGCAGCATCACTTTGGGTATAATTTTGAAAAGCTTGCATACCTTCTGGCGTTAGTCCGGTGGTAAATTGTTGAACTGAAGTCTGGTCACCTGCATTCTGCCATCGTTGCAGTACACCTCTGGGTTGATTTGCCATACCTCCAACTATTGCACCGCCAGTAGACCAATAATTCCAACCCAATTGTTTCGTAAATTGTAACAAAGCATCCAGTTTGAACTTTCCGTAGGTAAAACTGTTACTCATACCGCCATAGTATGTAGGATTTAGGTCTTTTATTACCTGTTTATCATCTGGAGAAGATATAATACCATCTCCATTAAAATCCTCGAAATCATATAATCCGGTTGTCGGATCGACCCCGTTTAATTGATATACCTTTCTAATATTTAAAGGCTCTCCTATGATCAATTGGTTGGCATAAGTAGATCCTTCCAGATTGGGGAATGTTATTAATTTATTCTTGGGAATTGTAAGATTAAATGATGTTGACCATTTAAAATTATCATTGCTAATATTTACGGTGTTCAATTCAAATTCCCAGCCTTTGTTTTCAACAGTAGCATTGAGATTTGCATTTAGGGAGCTAAAGCCTGTAGTATCTGGAAGCGGAATACCAACAAGCTGGTTGGAAGACCGATTACTGTAATAATTACTGCTTATAAAAATGCGGTCTCGTAAAAACCCAAACTCTAGAGAAAACTCCATTTTTTTATTTGATTCCCAACTAAAGTCAGGATTGAAGAGCCGTGTTGGGAGCAATCCAATGGTATTTTGGTATTGTGTACTCCCAAAGGAATAGGTGTCTAGGTATCCGTAATCTCCTATCTGGTCATTTCCCGATGTCCCGTAACTGGCTCTTATTTTTCCATAGTTGAGAAATGGAAAGGATTTTTCGATAAAGCTTTCTTTAGAAAATATCCAAGCAGCTCCAATGGCACCAAAATTGGAAAAACGCTTATTAGGGCCAAAACGACTGGAACCATCCCTTCGTCCTGTAAAATTTAGTAGATACTTTCCCTGATGGTTTAAGTTAATTCGTCCAAAAATAGCTTGATAACGGTATTGTGCCTGCGTATCAGCAACGGGAAACAAATAGGAAGCTGCAGAAATGTTTTCTATGAAGTTATTGTTTGAAAAACCAAAAGCAAACTGTGATAAATGACTCTCTTTTTGTTCTTGGAACGAGAACCCTGCCAATGCCTCAATTTTGGTATGCTTTAAATTATAGCCCCAATGTAACTGTGGTTCCACTATCCAAGAAGTTCTTTGTGAGCCATTATGGACAGCATATGAGGATTCCGCTCCCAAGCCATAAGCAGGGTCATAAATTGTAGAAGGCACCGTATTTATTTCCTTTAAATGGTCTTCAGTATAACCAAAATTGGTGGTCAACCTTAATTTGTCCATTATTTTATAATTGATACTTGCATTACTGATGAGTGTTGAAGCATTTGCCTTATATATTCCCTCGAAACGACTCATGGGATTACTCCAAGTAGCGTTCTCCCAATTCAGACCACCATCTTCATGATACAATTCCGGTGCATTAGGAGCTAGAGACAGGGCTTCCAAAACTAATATACCATCACCAGGTAAACTGTTTTGGTTTGAGGTATAACTTGTAGAGAGCTGAAGGGACAACTTGTCATTCTTGGACGTATGGTTTAAATTGGACAATACAGATACTTTGTTATTGTGGTGATCTCCGGGAAATACACTGGTTTGTTTATGGAGATTGCCACTAATTAAAAATAGGGTCTGTTCATTACCTCCTGAAATGGAGCCTTGTATATTGGTTAAATAAGAGGTCTTTCCAAACAGTACTTTTTGCCAATCGGTTTGCCTATTCTGATCCCAAGTGCCATTAACATCATAGGCATAGAATGGTAAAGGGTCAATACCGTCATTTGCAAAGGCTTCCCTTCTCAAAGCTAAATATTCAGCGGTACTCAATAAATCAAGCGTATTGGACACGGTTCCCATACCAGACGAAATATTAAATTCCACTTTTGTAGCTCCGTACATGCCTTTTTTTGTAGTTATAAGTACAACACCATTGGCTCCACGTGAACCGTAAATAGCTGTGGCATCGGCATCTTTTAATATTTCAATACTTTCAATATCTTTGGGATTAATATTGTTCAATGGGCTTATACCCAAACCGGGAATAATAGTAGATGCTTGCTGCTCCCCTAAACTAGCTGAGGAATAGGGCACTCCATCAATTACATATAATGGGTCATTTCCATTATTACGGATACTGTTCTGCCCTCTTATTTTGATGTTAAAACCTGCTCCTGGAACACCCGAAGTTTGTGTAATTTCTACACCCGAAACTCGACCTTGTAGGGCTGCCAAAGGATTGGAAATAGGTTGTTGCTCTATATCCGATTGTTTGACCTTTACAATATTTCCAGTAAGCTCGCTTTCCTTTACGGAATAATAGCCTGCATTGATTTGGACTTCCTGCAAGGCGGTCAGATCTTCTTGCAATTGCACATCGATTTGGGAACGACCCTCTACCGGAATTGAGGTTGTTTTATAGCCCAGAAAAGAAAAAACCAAGATGTCTTTTGAAGCTACTTTAAGGATATATTTTCCATTAAGGTCGGAAACGGTTCCGCTGGGTTTTCCTTTTACGGTGATGGAAACACCAGACAATGCTCCATTTACATCGGTAACAGTGCCGCTGACTTGAAGTGTTTGTTGTTGAATTTTTGAAAATATTGACGTGTTGTTGGCCAACGTGGAAGCGCTGCAAAAGTAGCACCCAAAAATAAGGGGAAACACAAATACGCTAAAGACCTTGATTATTTTAATTTTTTTCATTATTATTAAGTATTGGTTAAATTAAACGTGAGTTTTGGTTTGCCATGGCGCTCTATTTAGTTTGAAGACAGGAATAGGGCGTCTTTTTTACAGATTTTAGCATCTGAATTTTATGTACAGACGATTAAGTGCCTATTGCGAAATGCATCATGCAAAAAGACGGCTGTATATTTTCCAACGAGAAAACGAATGGTTTTTTCGAAGGATGCGGTTCGGTTATTTCGCGGAACAAATTGCACCGCGTGGCTTGTTGTTTTGGGATGGTTTTTATGTACTCATTGGTCATTTTTTAACGGTTAAACTAATTAACGCATGAAGCGAGACTATTAAAAAACGAAAGAAGCTTTGCTAAGAATGTAAATGGAGTATTTGCCAATAAAAAAAGGCATGGAACTCAGCTTACCGCTTTTGAGGTACTGGTATACCTTGGAACAATAAGTGAGCCCACGCCTAGGTCGTGAGCATCATACTTATCATCTCGTTCCAGTAAAAAGTACCAGTTTTCAAAAGCGAGATTCAAAGCGAATGCTTCAAATATTTTTTATATGAAGTATCGCAAATATATATAATTACAACAAATATATTAAAAATTTATTGTAAACCAAGTGGATTACAATAAATTTTAAAATTATATCAAAATTGCAGTATGGCAGAGTTGACAGAAAAAGATACCGCACTAAAGAATAAAATAGCTGAAAGAATCGAATTTCTACGAATAAGAACCGGGCTTTCCCAAACGGAATTTGCTAAAAAATATGATATTGATAGGCAAATTATAAATAGGTGGGAAAGTGTGAAAAATAAAAGAGGAGTAACAATATATACCATTCAAAAATTTTGTAACATGATTGGTATCTCCTTGACAGAATTTTTTGACTCAGAAACTTTTACCCATTTAAAATAATTTACAAAACCTTTCTCGATTTTTATACTTTTGATAATTGGGAGAACTAAAAATAGGAAAAACACTTTAAAATATTATATTTTTTTATTTTATTGGAAACCATAATGCATTAAGGAATTACTTTATTAAATTTGAATTAAATACGAATTTCACACAACCAAACATACGTTGCATTTAACTAAAAATTAGTAAGTATAAGTAGTAGTTTTTGTTTGGGTGAAATAAGTTGTGGTGCATTTAAGAAAAACGAACAAACACAAAATGAAATTCCCGAAATATCTAACCGATGAACAGATAAAGCAACTTCAATACGAAGTGCTTTCACAAGATTTTTATATTTATCTAACAAGACATTTAAATGAATGGTGCGAAGAAACTGAAGACACTTTGACCATCATAATGAGAAAAAACAGATTAATCAATTTTTCACGTACTATTTCTGGAGGCAAAATTTATACGTTAACTGACGACCTTGAATCAATAGAATTCTCTTGGCACGATAGTAATTTCTTGTTAATATTTAGGGAGTTAGATACTATCGAGTTTATTGAATATGTATGTGATTTAATAAATTATGAATATTTCAAAATTGACTTTATTAATGAACTACTCAAAAAGGAAGGAGCTTCATTTTATATTTATAGTTCTGCCAACGAGTTAGGAATCGAAATTTATTCAATAGAAGAAATTGAAAAAGAAACTCTTGATGGCGAACACGTAAATATAAGAACTTTAGTCGCTAGAATGGAGTCTGCATTTGAGAATAGTGATTTCGGAAACGTTCTGCACGCTAGTGCGAGTATTTTTGAAGTTATGGCAAAAGATATTATTGGAATTGCATCAATTCAAGACCAAACACTTAAAAGTTTTTTCGATAGATATAGAACAGATTCGAAATTACCTAAGGAAATTCTTGATTATATCTTGAAAACTTATGACAGCCGAAATTCTACAGCTTTAGCTGGACACGGAAGTTTGACTGTTCCTGATATAACTAAGGAACAAGCTATAATTTTGAATGAAATGACAAAAGCTTTTGTAAGAATAGAATATAGAATACAAAGGGATATCTAAAAAAACGATACCAAAACAATGCATATAGAAAATAGCTAAATACTTATAAATATGACATTTACAACACAAAAATACATTAATTTTAAACATCGGAAAATTACGATTTACCAATCACAACTTTTCATGCTCAAAACCGTTAGCTACACTAAAAAACAATAGAAAATGAGTCAACTAGACAAGATCACTATATCTCTCAAGGGAATAGGTCAATATTTAAAGTTAAAAGGGCTTATGGTACCTAAATACCAAAGGGATTATGCGTGGGAAGAAAAGCACGTCAACGATTTATTACTTGACATCTCAAACGCACTGCAAAATGAAGAGAAAGAATACTTTATAGGTTCAATTGTTGTCAAGAATAATGAAAAACATAGATCTGAAGTAGTTGACGGACAACAGAGACTCGCAACCATTACTATTCTCATCAATAGCATTAAGTCTATATTTGAAAAAGAAGGAAACGAAAAAAAAGCATTTCAAATATCTAATGACTTTCTTATGACCCATGAATTGAGAACAGAAGAAGATGTGCCTAGATTGATACTAAACGATAATGACCATGATTTCTTTTTCTCACATGTCTTAAATAACAAGCCCAACTTAAGCACTAAAAAGGAAGTTCGTCATAGCCATCAAAAGTTGCTCAATGCTAAAAAAGCAATCGAAAATAAATTGACTGAAATTCTGAATGCGAACAATCAGAACTCTGATGTTTTAATTGATTGGGTAGAATACATCGAATCGAATGTCAAAGTAATATGGGTAGAGGTTCCAGATTACTCAAATGCCTTCACAATATTTGAAACGCTTAACGACCGTGGTATAGATTTAGCCATTTCGGATTTGCTTAAGAATTATCTGTTTCACAAATCTGCTAGCTCAATAAAACAAGCACAGCAAAACTGGATTACAATGGTAAGTGTATTGGAATCTGCTGATAGTAACTCAACGGTTGTTCCTTACATCAAATACCTTTGGGCTTCATACTATGGCAACGTAAGAGAAAAGGAACTATATACTAAAATAAAAGACACAGTTAAAACAAAAACCAAGGCACTCGAATTTTCAAATCAGCTTGCAGACAACTCAAATCTGTATACGGCCTTACTTTACTCGGATCATTACTATTGGTCAGATTACAGCACAGCAACAAGAAGAAATATTCGCACTATAAATGAACTAGGAATGGTTCAAATCAGACCTTTGTTACTGTCTATGTTACCAAAGTTTAATAGAAAGGAAACAGAGAATTCCCTAGAATCAATTGTATCCTTAATTGTAAGGCTGATAGTGTCCGGAACCCTTAGTAGTGGAGTGTTTGAAAGACTGTTCTCAATAACTGCAATGAAAATTCGAAATGAGGATATTAAAAATCAAAATGAACTTTTAGAAAGTCTGAAAACGCTTACACCGAGCGATGAAAGATTCAAAGAAGCATTTCAAACATTTACCATTTCCAACTCGTCAATTGCAAAATATCTTCTATCAACAATTGAAAACTATCGGAGAAATGACAAAGGATCAGAGTTAATACCAAACAATGATGAAACTATAGTAAATCTAGAACATATTCTTCCCAAGAATTTGAACGAACAATGGTCAGAATTTGATGAAGATGAACACAAATTGTATTTCAAAAGATTAGGGAACATGACAATTTTAAACTCTCATAAAAACTCGCGAATAGGGAATAAAAATTTTAATGAGAAGACTCCAATTTTCACCGATTCAGAATTTATAATAACAAAAGAAATTTCTTCAAATACGCAGTGGACTAAAGAATCGATAAATGCACGACAAAATCGATTTGCTTCCGATGCCATTAAATGTTGGAAAATGAAATAAAAAACTGTGGCTAACAAAGATGCTGAGTTAAAAAACAAGTCTTTTTATACTAATTTAAATACAAAACTTTCATCATAAGGTAATCCTGATTTTTCAGTTGCACAAATTTTATAAAAAATTGGTTTTACACAAGCTGAAAAAAGCCACCACACGTTCAAGCACATTTAATTTTGCTCGTCCCTCACAAAATTAAAAGAGCTTTCACTTTCCCACCGGTACTCAAACCGATTATACTTGCCGAAATCAATAATAATCGTAAAAAGTTGATATATTTGTATTAGATGATAATTATTATGAATAAAAAAGCAATTAATAGATTAAAAGTTGTTTTAGCGGAACATGGAAAGACCAACAAATGGTTAGCCGAAAAGCTTAATAAAAATGAGACAACTATATCTAGATGGTGTACTAATGAAGTGCAACCCTCATTAGATACACTTTTAGAAATTGCCAATTTGTTTGGTATTGATGTAAAGAAATTAATCAATTCAACACTAGACGAAAAATGAAACTAGAGTTACAAATAGACAAATACAAGAATAAAATATATGCTCCTTTATTAGATAAATGGGTTTCTTATTCTGCAGAAGAAGAATTGAAGCAAAAATTTATCTGTCGGCTTACTAACACTTATGGATACTCCTTAGGTCAACTTGGTCAAGACGTAAAAATTAAAAAACGATATGAAGCTGACATTGCAATTTGGCGAACCAAATTAGACAAAGATAAAAAATTCATTCCCGCTATAATTATTACAGTGGAATGTAAGGCTGAACACATCAAGATTAAAGAGTCGGACTATTCAATCGGTTATAATTTTGCTTCAACTATTAATGCGAATTTCTTTATCGCAGTAAACCTAAAGGAAACTAAGGTTTTTCATATTAAAAATGAAATTGCTATTAAAAAAGTTGAAAAACTAACTGAAATTCCTAAAGCAGAAATTCTTGCTGACAATAGTAAAATTGCCAAATATGTAAACGAAAACAAGCGATTTACAAGGGAAGAGTTTTCTAAATTATTAACAAGAAGTCATAACATAATCAGAAACAATGACAAATTATCTCCCGAGGCTGCCTTTGATGAAATCAGCAAAATCTTGTTTATGAAAATAATGTATGAACGAAGTTCTACAGAAGAAATGATTTTTTCAAAAGATAGGTTTAAAGCAGATGAAATAAATTATGAAAAAATTATTCGCCCTAGCATAAAAAAGGATTATCCTAATTCCGACCAAGATTATATGCAATTTCTTTTTAATAAGACAAAAAAGGAATTTGAAACCGATGGACTTTTTGAGTTTAAAGATATAATCAAAATAAAGAGAAATAGCTTTGAAATGATAGTTGAAGAACTTGAAATGTTTAACCTTTCAGATACTTCTGATGATGTAAAAGGTATTGCTTTCGAACAATTTTTAGGAAAAACTTTTAGAGGTGAATTAGGCCAATTTTTCACACCTAGAACTATTGTTGATTTTATGATTGAGATTCTTGACCCTCAAGAAGGTGAGACTATTTGCGACCCTTGCTGTGGTAGTGGAGGATTCTTAATTAGCGCTTTTGAATATGTCAGAGATAAAATTGATATTGAAATAAACGATCAAATTAAATCAATTAAACAAAAATATTATGATGAAATTTTTGATAAACTCTCATTAAGAGAGCAAGAAAAAATTATCAAAATAGTACAAGAAAAAATTGATAAAATAAATCAAGAATTCGATATCAATAATGAAAAAAGCAGATATCACAAACTTTCTCATTATAGTATTTATGGAACTGACGCAAATCCGCGAATGGCAAGAACGGCTAAAATGAATATGATTATGCACGGAGATGGACACGGTGGTGTTCACCATAATGATGGCTTGTTAAATGTAAACGGAATTTTTGATGGTCGCTTTGACGTGATACTTACTAATCCTCCTTTTGGTGCAAGGGTAGAAAAGTCCCTTAAAGTAACGGAATTAGATTTGCCTTCTGCAGATAAGCTAGAAAAGTACAAAGCTAGATATCATAATTATGAAGAAAAAGTTATTGAACCTTTAAAAGAATGGGCAAATTATATTAACAAAAAAGATAAAAGCATGGGGAAACCAATCCTTGATTTATTTGAGGTTGGTAAATGGAGTACATTAACTGAAGTACTTTTCATTGAAAGATGCTTAAATTTATTAAAACCAGGAGGGAGGATGGGTATTGTTTTACCAGAAGGAGTTTTAAATAATAGCAATTTACAGAGAACTAGAGAGTTTGTAGAAGGTAGAGCTAAAATTATCCTAATTACTTCTATACCTCAAGACGTATTTATTGCTAGTGGAGCAACTGTAAAACCAAGTTTGTTATTCTTTAAAAAATTTACGGAGATTGAAACTGAAGAATATGAAAGTATAGCTTTACTGGCCAAATTAGAAATTGAAAAAAATTATGTCTCAAAAATCGCTTCTTTAAAATCCAAATTAGCATTAAAAGGAAAAGATGCACTAAATGCTAAAAACAAGAAACAAATTCGCATAGATTTAAAAGAATTAACATCAAAAATAGAATCAGAAATAAAGGCTAAAATTAAAACAGATTTTGATTATCAAATTCCTATTTCAGAAGTTGAAAAAGCAGGAATTAGTTCTACTGGTTCTGAAATTGATAATGAATTAGAACCTTTGGCTATAGAGTTTGCTGAATACCGAAAAGAAAATAAACTATGGGAAGATAAATTTGATTCTATAAAATATAATTCTGATGAAAATGGAATTTATCATAGAATTGTTACTGTAGATTCTGTAGCACAAGAACCTGAAATATTTTATGGTAAATAGAAAAAAAAATAACGCTTATCTCAAATTTTCAAGTCTTAAAAGATTAAAATTTTGGGATTATTATACACTTTATCATAAGTCAGAAATTCACTCTAATTATAATTTGGTAGAATTAGCTGATGTACTAACCCAAAGAAAAGATTCTATTATAATTGACGATAAAAAAATCTACAAAAGATGCAGGGTTAAAGTAAGAGGTCAAGGTATTGTTTTACGAGATGAGATTTTGGGAAAAGATATTAAAACGAAAAAACAGTTCCTTTGTAAAGAAAATGACTTTTTGGTGGCCGAAATAGATGCCAAAGTAGGTGGATACGGAATAGTACCTAAAGAATTAGTAAATGCAATTGTAAGTAGCCATTATTTTCTATTTGAAATTAATGAGAATAAATTAAATCCAAATTTTTTATCAATACTTACGAAATGTAAAGGATTTTCAAAACAAGTGAAGGCAACAGGTAGTACTAATTATGCAGCTATTAGACCATATCAAGTATTGGAGTATTTAATTCCGCTCCCAAATTTGAAAGCGCAAAAAAAAATTGTAGCTCAATACAATAAAAAAATAGCTTTGGCTCGAAAACAAAAAAAGGAAGTAATCCAACTCGAAAATGATATTGAAAATTATCTTTTTGATGTTTTGGGTATTGAAAAGGCAAGTGATAAAATAAATAAAAAAGGATTGCAGATAGTATCATTAAGTCAATTAGAAAAATGGGGTGTAGACTTTATTGAAGAAAACTCAAACAAAAGCAAACTATTTAATGAGTTTAAAATAAATGAAATCTGCCAAATAAGCAGTGGAGGAACTCCCTTAAGAAGTAGGAAAGAATATTATAATGGCACTATTCCTTGGATTAAAACTGGCGAATTAGAAAATGAAATAATTTATGATTCGGAAGAAAAAATATCTACTGAAGGATTAGACAATAGCAGTGCAAAATTATATGAAAAGGGAAGTTTAATAATTGCGATGTATGGCGCAACTATTGGCAAAACTGCCAAACTTGGAATTCGAGCTACTACTAATCAAGCTTGTGCAGTGCTTTTTAAAATTAATAATGACATTGTTTTAACTGATTTTCTGTGGGAATTTTTACAAATTCAAATAGATAACTTTAAAAAGTTAGCATATGGTAGTGCTCAACCAAATTTAAACGCTGGTATAATCTCAAATTATAAAGTTCCAATTCCACCTATTAGGAAACAAAAAGAAATAATTAACCATATTTTAAGCTTAAAAAACAAAGTAAAAAAATTAGTGAAGCAATCCGACAAAAACAGTTTATTAGCGATAACAGAATTTGAACAAAAAATATTTCAATCCATTTAATTATGCAACTAAAAAGGCTATATGTAAGCGATTATAAGATATTAAAGGACTTCACCATTGAGTTTCCTTATGATTTTAAAAAATATATTTCGGTTTTAATTGGAACAAATGGTTCTGGTAAATCAACCATTTTAGAAGTAATTGCGCAAATTTTCAGTAGTGTTTTACTAAATAAAAAAGCAAAATTCGGTTTTGAGTTGGAGTATTCAGTCCGTCTTGAAAACATAACAGAAGAAACATTTAACTCTAGCAAATTTCATATTGCATATATTCTAGTAAAGTTTAAAGCAAATGAAGGAGAAGAAATAAATGTAAGTATTGATAGTGGAATGAATAATACTGATTTTACTGATAAAATCATTACAGGTAAGCATAAGATTATCCTAAATCAAGGCTCTCGCAAGGTTTCCCTTTCTTATCTACCTGACAATATTGTAATTTACTATTCTGGCTTATCTGAAATTATGCAAGAATTAGTTGCACCACACGACGAAATAATTTCATCTGCATATAGAAAAAATAACACTTTGGCAGAAAGAGATTTTTTCTATTTTCAACCAGAACATTTTGGAATTATCTTAACCAGTTTACTTTCATTTGAATATGGAGATATTCCTGATTTTTTAAGAACAAAAGCCAAAATCAATGGTATACAAAGCATTCAAATAAGATTACAAAAACCTGAATGGGCAAGTGATTCTATTCAAAATTTTTGGGGAGCAAAAGGAGAAGTAAGAAATTTTTTAGATTATTTATATGAAAACTCGGCAACTGCTGATGATTTAGCAAACCCTGAGAATTCAAAAGGAGTTGGAAACATAGTAATTGAAACTTGGCAAGATGAAGCTATTATCATTTCAATTATTACTCAAGAAAGATTATTTGAAATTCGGAATCATTTAATTGAAGAAAGAAAACTTTTTGAAATTCTAAATATCATTTTTGCAGACGGTATGTTAAATGACATTTCATTTTCATTAAAAAAAGTAGAAGAAGAATATCAAAATTTTGGAGTTTTAAGCGAAGGAGAACAACAAGCAATAATTATTAAAGGTTTAACTGAATTACTTTCTGAGAAAAATTCTCTTTTTCTTTTTGATGAACCTGACACTTATTTACACCCAAAATGGCAACGTCAGTTTATAACCGATATAGAAAGTACAATAGATTCAAATTACAATTCTGAAAACTCATTCATAATAGCAACTCATTCTCCTCAATTACTAAGTAATGCACAATCAGAACTAAATTTTGTGAAAATTATTGAAGATGGTAACTTGATAGAAAATACACCAAAGTATTACGGAAGAGAAATAAACTCCATTTTATATGATTTAATGGGTGTTGAAGAACGAAACAAGCTGGTAAGTGATAAAATAAGTGATTTATATACACTAATTGCAGAAGAAGATATTGAAGATGCCGAAAGTTCATTAAAAGAGTTACAAGACCTTATTGGGAAAGACGACCCAGAATTAAAAAGAGCTGAAATTCAAATTATTTATTTAAAAGAAGACGAATGAAAGCTGTAACCAAAGGAAATGAACCTATATCATTAACTCAACATAGAGCAAATCAACCTGCTTTTTATAACAATTTACCTAAAGATGATACAAGAGCTTCATTGCTGACAGAACAAGGTCATATTTGTTGTTATTGTATGAGACGAATTCCCGAATCTGGAAAAACACCAGGTTCTAAGATTGAACATTTTTTATGCCAAGATAACCACTCAGATGAGGAATTAACTTACGGAAATATGCTTTTAGCGTGTTTAGGTTATGAAGGTTCGCCAAAACGATTACAAACTTGTGATTCAAGAAAAGGAGATCTTAGTTTAAAATATTCTCCATCTAATCTAGCTAGAAATATTGAGGATTTAATAAAGTATAAACCTAATGGAGAAATATACTCTTCTGATGAAACTTTAAATACGGAATTAGAAACAGTATTGAATTTAAATGTAAGACAGTTAAAAGAGAACAGAAGAGTCGTTTATGAAACTATTCAAAATAGAATTAGAAATAAAGTAAAACAGCATAAAACGAATATATTACAGAAACGGTTTTTAGAATCTGAAAAAAGGAAATGGCTCAATTTGGATAATGGAAAATACACAGAGTTTTGTATGGTAGGAGTTTTTGTAATTGACAAGAAACTGAAAAGAATAGCGTAAGTAGCCAACGCAAGTTCAAGCACATTTGTATGCTCGTGCCTCACAAATTCAAAAGAGCTTTCACGCCAACGCTAGCAAGTTTACTTAAAGAAAAACCAGTGTACAACAAGCCGCATATAATTTATGCTTACATTTAAAGTAAATATGAACCGACAAACATTCAACAAACGATTTGCTACGGCGGAAAAACCTATGATTTTTACGTCGTACAAATCATAGTGTGCCAAGAAGCAGCCACGGCAATAAACCGGCTGCATGCTGTAATTAAGATGATGGTAGGTCCATCAGAGTCGTTGTATAGGCGATGGCTCTA
>Ga0209414_1000448_pt1 | contig 19527 bp, 31 predicted proteins | sample LakVidmifraction_4_FD_181154 | JGI IMG/M metagenome (GOLD analysis project Ga0209414, IMG submission 181154) | Hypersaline microbial communities from Lake Vida, Antarctica - Brine Hole Two &gt;0.2 micron (SPAdes) (version 2) | ecosystem: Environmental > Aquatic > Non-marine Saline and Alkaline >... | reverse complement strand
AAGGATTCCAGGAACGTTTTCGCCCACGATGAAACGTGGTCGAATCTCTCTAATTGCTCTAAGCATTTCTGGCCAGAGATGTCTAGCGTCTTCCTTGCCAAGTCTTTTCCCAGCCGTGGAGTAGGGTTGGCATGGGAATCCTCCTGTGAGGATGTCGATTTTTCCTCTCCAAATAGTGAAGTCTGTTTGTCGTATATCATAGTATGGTTTTGATTGGGGCCATAAGTGCTGAATTATTATTTGAGAAAAATTATTTATTTCACAATGAAAAGGCTGCGTAAATCCCATCCTATCGGCAGCTAACCCAAATCCATTAATTCCTGCAAATAAGGAAGCATGTGTCATACCTCCAGAGATTTAACCATTTCCAGATCTTTCTCTAAGCTTTTTATTTTTCGCTGGGTGGTTTCGATTTCGGATGTGGTGAGGTTGTGAATGCACGTGAGCCGGTTATGAGCTTGCTGTAGGTCTATCTCTATCGTCATCAGGTCCCAGTCTTTTTGCTGTGCGGGAGACCTCTGTAGATCGGATTTCTTTGTTGATGGCAGTGATCGATTTGTTGAAGGCAGTTGTGAGTTCATTTTTCTTCTTATTTAGATAGTGGATCCGGTTTCTTTTTATCGTTTGGCGGCACTTAAGTACCAATAGTGTGGAATTAGTGATGTCCCTCAGCTCCTTCACTTGGTCTATGGCCCGCCCATATATTAATTCCTCAGGTGTCATTGATCGCCTCCTTTCCGGTCACTTCAAAATAATTCCTATGGATAGTATCCTTGTCAGGTTTTCCAGTCTTGGAAAGGACCCGGTATTGAATCACCCATACCCAAGGGTTTGATTCCCATGATTCTTCGCAATTGATGGATATCCACAAGCTTTCAAAGGAGGGTTTAGCACTTGTAAGATTAGGTTCATCTATATCTTTACTTCCATAATTGAAATACCCTCGCTGAAATAGGTTATCTGATTCGATATACCTTACACCCTCAGCTTTAGCGTCTTCTTCACTGATTCCCTGTACCCTTTCCACACTTATATCTTCCACCATTAGCCATAGCCTGGATGCTGATTTAGGCATGTGGATAGATGGTTTCCAGATTCCTTCGTTTTTTGGATGTGAGGTGATGCCATCGCTCCAATTGGATTTGTAGTCTATATGTGATTGATTGATGGGGTGATCTAGTGAGTTAGATGGAGCTGGGGTGGCTATTATTTGATTCACCTTTCTCCATGTCTCCCTCACCCATAGTAGGTCACCTTGGTTGCCGTATGGTGAATACTTGAATTTTTTCAGGATTAAAGCTGATTCTTCCGCGGATTTGCAACTATGCAATAATGAAAAATTACCAATACACGGAATTCCTCCATACGTTCCAGGGTTAAATCCTTTATCAGGTTGAGGATTTACATTTCTTCTAGTCTGCGTTTTTCTACCCTCCATATTAACTTTCACCATATCGGTAGAAAATAAAATAGGTCTCTCAGTGACAGTGGCTCCGGAGATTTTAAACTGGTTTGGTTTTAGCTTAGTCATTACTGGCCTCCTTTCCTTGTATTTCAAGCAGCAATTCGGCTCCTCTTTGCTTTATTCTTGCAAGCGTGTCACGAGCATGAAAATAGTCCCTAAAATAGACGTTGGTATGGAATGTTAAACATTCAGAAATTAACTTCCTGTCAAAGGGAGAGCCATCTATATCCCTAGGGATAGCATTACTTAGATTTGCACCTGGATCGGTTTCCCATGACCCAGACGATTGGTCAGCAATTTTCAACTCCTCTTGAGTGGCTTCCCCATCTATTAATTTTTGGAGACAAGCATCCCAGTCTATAGGGCTTACCCCTATAGTCTCAGCGTAGGTTTTCATAAGTTTTATGGAATTTTTATTATCGAAACGATGATTTTGTATTTTTCCTTATCTACAATCCCATGGCTGGGAAAATAGAACCATTCGGCATACAGGGTATTTTTATTGAATGCTCCCTCAAAAACTACAAATAGCCTATCCTCCTCACTCAGTAGTATTTGTCCATCTGTATGCATCCCCGTCTTCTGCACCTTGCATGAGGCAAGGCAGGCAATAAATAATATACTAGTAATTAGGGTTCGCATTTCTTTTTATTTTTTTGGCCTTGTACTTCCAGCGGGCTTTCTGCTGTTTTTTGTATTGAGGGCTATTAACCAGTATCGGCTTCACGCCCTCGGTAGTGCTCCCCTGGTAGATTAGCCCTATTGGACTGCAGCTGGATAGTGAAGAAGTCAGCACGATAAATAGTAAGATTATTAAGGTTTTCATAATTAATGAGTTTAGATAAATATTTTGATCATTTCCCTACCATATCCGATGCGGATGTGATGAGGGCAGCAGGTGGGCTGATTCAGCACCAGGTGAAAGCCTGATGGCTGATGGTATATTCTCCTGTTTGCTTCCAGAAATTGATCCCTCCTATCCTTCAAAAAACTGTACAGTGTAGGCAAATCATAGATAAAGTCCTCTGTGTGCTCCCTTCCTATCACCTCCAGGTATTCATCTATATGCTGGACCATTTTGTCATGCCAAACTTTTGGCGAATTCCTAATTCTTTCGATGCGTAGCTTCATATCAGTCTTCATAAATGTCTAAAATATCTTTTCTGGTACGTCTCCCAGAGGCACGCACGCTCCGAAACATTCTGACGGCTTTCTGTCTTGTAGGAATCATCTCCATTACGATCACCGACAAGCACGCTGTCATTATTATCGAAAATATCACTTTCTTTGTCATAGTATGTCAGGTTTTTTCCACCACTGATAATGCATCCCCACCGATATCACCACAACGGCTACTAAGAGACTCAGCATTAAAAAAACGAGGGGGAAGATTATAAAAGGCCAAATGGCCATTATAGAAATGTCAAATCCATTTTCATCCAACTGATGGTAATAACTAACATTGACCATGATGGATACATAAGCGAGAAGTAATGCGATGTATTTCATTTTACTTTTTTAATATTTTGTTTGTTAAGAAATTTTTCAAGCTCATCATCAGAGACATGGTCTTCAGCATAATCAGCTATCGTTTTGAAATTAGCCTTCCATTGTCTGTCCGCCTTGATCCAATCCCAGCTGATACGCCTTCGTATTTGCGGACAAAAAACGGTTGCAAATCCTATTTTTAACCTTGTGCGGAGGAGAAACCACTTACGCTCTTCTTCAAAATAATTTTTCATGTTCGTAAGCTTTTTGGATGAGACAATTTATTTTTTCACGGAGCTTATGGAATCGGCTTTGCTCTGATGGCATAATAGACCTGAGTTCAGATTCCAGATTAATTACCGCCCTAAGCTGGCGTCCCTCTGCAAATGGGCTAAAATAACCCGCTACATTCCTGATCCTGGAAATGGCCCTAAGCTGAACCATATTGAGCCTTCCAGAAGCCTTATAAGCATGCTCTCTGCTATTAGCTATTTTCACAAGCGTACTACAGACTTGCGCTTTCATTTCGCTTGGGCAGTATGGCTGTTACTTCACATCCTAGGAATTCGGATATGGTTTCTAACTGATTGAAGTCAGGGTCTTTTTTACCCTCTACCCATTTGTTCCAGGTGTGAATTTTCACCCCTAGTTTTTCCAGAATATCGGCTGTCGGGCGTAGATCCTCAATACCCTTTACTTTCATCACTTTTTTGATCTGATTCATAACCTATTGTTTGTTTTTATTAAATCAAATAACGCTAAAAGGTTTCTATTTTCCAAACTTTAGGTTGTTATTTTTTACATTTTAGCTCCTATTTCTTACCTTTTAAGGTCTACTTTCAACCTTTTAGGGGTCTAAAACGTTATGTTTACTAGATTTTTTTTTGGAAATTTGTTGTTAAGTTTTAAAAATTAGAAATATATAGTATGCATATCGGTAATTATATAAGGGATGTAATCAAGGAAAAAAGGTATTCAGTGTCGGAAATAGCTGATTTGGTATCAAAATCAGAAACCTCTGTACGAAAGGATTTTGAAAAATCAAATCTGCACATGGGAGCACTCGAAGCATATGCAGAAGCATTAAGCATTAATTTATATGAAATTCTAGCAGATGTTTGGAAAACAGTCCATGAGGGTGGGGAAATAAAACCCTACGAGGAGACCGATTTAGTAAATAAAGCAATGGCCAATGAAAGCCAAGGAGGAATATTTTCCTCCAAAAAAACCTGTCCAATATTGTTGGACAGGTGTGGAATGAAATTCAATTTTCATTCAGATTTTCAAAACCAGCAGGCGTATTGGGGTCGGCATCCTCAAAGTATAATTTCATTCGGAGGCATCCTCCTAGGGCCAGCAGATTGTTAATAGTAAGATTGGCCAGTCCATTTTCAAACCTGCTAATGTGGTTTCGCTGTTTGATACCAGCGCACTGGGCCACATCCTCCTGGCTAAGCCCAAGCTCCACACGCCTTTTTCTAAAATGCTCCCCGATAATTTTACGGCTCACATCAGCCACTTGTGGATTGAATTTCCTATTTTTGTCCATAATCTAATTTTTTTTTATCTGAATTAAAAAGCCCAGGGGTAGTGTCCTGGGCTTTTTTGTGATTAGTTTTTTTCTATTTCACATCCCTCAAATTTCTCAGGGTTATTAATTATTAACCTCTGCAAATAACTTTTACTATCTAAGGTTCTTTCCCAAGACTGTCCATAAAACCTTTCATCATTGGTATCATAGTGATCACTCGTATTTAGGTTTACTATAGTGTGTTTTTCTGAATTTAACATGATTTTATCTTTTTAGTGTGAATTATCAGATTATCCTCTCATTGATGATGGTGCATTTTGCATTGCTCTTCTTAAGTTTTCAGGGCCTAAATCAATAACGGTTGTTTTTTCTGGTTGAGTAGCAACAAAAAAATATTTTACCCAATGATCTTTTGCGACCTTTACCATTTTATCAATGTTTTTCATGGTAGGATTATCTCCTTCTTTGAGCATGTTAACCATCATTCCCATTATTTTTTTCACATCATAATAAGAAGGTATTTGATTTAGGATTCTCTCTCTGTTATTTTTTAAGTCTTGAAGTGTCATAATCTAATTCCTTTAGTGTGTGTATTTATCTGAATTACTATACCATAAATGTACGTTATATTACACATTAATCCTAATGTTTAGGATAAAAAAATTAAAAATCTCTCCAATCTTTAGTCCGCTCCTCCCATTTTGCTAGGGACCTCAGATCCCCCGATTGGGCCATCTCGAAAAGCTTTAGATCTATAACGTAGTCAGCCTTGATTTTTCCCTGTTGATATCGCTGGTAGAACTCGCTTTCTGTATTTTTCATAAGCCAATCAACCTCACTAATATCCCATCCGAGAACTATAGCGCATTTATCAGCTGGATAGCCAAATGCACCAAAATTAATAATCATTTCTGATTCTTTTTCTGTTAGAGGTCGCTCCATCCCGATATCCTATTTTCTTGTTTATGACCAAAAAACAAGTCCAATGTCTTATTCACCGTTTCGGAGGAAGACACAAAACCTGATTTCTGGTTATTATTTACAAACGAAACAAAACTTTGATAAAAATCAAAGATATCCTCACCCTCATCAAGCTCAAATGATTCGCAAGTCCTATTTGCATTTAGGTTCATACTTGTTCTTATGCAGACCTTGAAATCATCATTATGAATGAGGCAAAATTTCGCATGGATCTCTGATGTCCTAATGTTTTCCAGACCAAAAAGGTCTTCAATCGCAAAGGCATATTTGCTTTGTCTGGTTTTATAAGAATGATCTGTGATAAGCGTGAATTTCTTTATCAAGCTAGAATCCACCATCCATTTTACATTGTGAACATCCTTAATTCCAGCAGACCAGGTGACGCATACAACCTCAGCTGCACCAGTCTTTTTCAATACTGCATGGATAAGATCTATTAGGGAAAAATTACCCCTCGTAAGGCCCATTATCCTGCAATCATTCGCAAAGCCAGAGACAGCAAGCTTGGCGTTTTTACTTTCAAAAACACCAAGCTCCGCTTTTTTAAACCTAAAATTTTTAGTGTTCATATTGATTCTATTATTTGGTCTTGAGCATTAATCGTAGAAAGCATGCTTTCTACAACCTCATCCCAATCATCAAACCCGTCTTCACCATTTTCATACAAATCATTCATTCCAGATTTCCAAGCATCAATTAGTTGCATGTTTGAAGTTGTTGTTTTTAGTTTAAAAACTTTCTCCTCTGTTTTAAATTCGGCAAAAATATCATAATGACCATGGCCAGAAGGGACAACTGATATATTCCACAGGCTTAATACCGAAACCCCGTAATTAAGTCCACCGAATGAATTTGAAATGTTTTCTACGCTTACTCCGTACTGGAATGAATTGAATTGAGTTACCATAATCTTAGTGTTTTAGTGTTTGTGTGTATCTGAATTACTATACTATAAATGTACGTTATATTATACAGTAATCCTACTATTACACTAGATATTATACGGAAAATAAAAGATAATCTCCCACATCAGATAAACCAAATAGCAACGGCCACACCGCCAAGCGCGGTGGATAATAGTTCCAGAAAGCTTTGTAAAGTCACTCTTTTAGTTCTTCCAAAATCCCACACTTCCTTCATTATCCCAATGTCTGTGGCACTGCGAATAAGTTCGTGTGGACTCTGAGAAAAGATAAGGGTAACCAATGCAGCCATAACCCCTGCAGGGAAATGAAGTAACACAAGATCGGCGTATGGGAATAGGTTCGATATTCTACTTACTATCTTTTGCATAATGTGATTAGGTTTTACCGATTTATTCGGCTGTCTGATTCTATTTCATTTAATACTTGTATTCCTGATAGGATGTCCCGTGGGTCGTTGACCACCACAAGCCTGTCCGGCCATGCGGCTAATAGGCTGCGCATGTCTTCCATCACGCCCCTGAGCTGACGAAACTCAGCCATCATCTGCTCAGCATCTGCACCGCCACCGGTAATGGATGATCTACCTGGTGACTGAGTGCTACCCATAGAAGTGGGCCCACCACTGGCAAAAGGTGTGGCCCTGACTCTCTCGGATTCCAAATAACCGAATAGGTCTGCATATTTTGGGCTTTGGAGCATCCAGTTTGGCCCCACCCATTCTTTACCACGCTCGCCTATGACCCCAAATGATGGACTGCCCACGTGTCCACCACTGGCATAGCTTCCCACATCTTTAGTCGATTGACCATTTGGCATATTCCAAGATCCATTTGAGCCCATCATCATATCTATCACCTGACCTGATCCAGTGGCTCCGCCTCCAGCGTATTTGGTCGTTCTGATCTTATTGACAGCAATTCCTGCTCTGGCTACGGCGACACCAGTCTGCACAGCTCCGACTATAGGGCCTAAAATTGGGCCAAGAGTAGCCGCACCAGTCCAAATCGCCTGCACCTCCTTGATTCCCATACTTATAATCTGACCGATTTCAATGGCTTTCAATGCATTAGCTAAGGTTTTACGTCCTTTAGCTTCTTCATCCATCAATTGTAGACCAATTTTAAGGGCATCTTTAGCAGTCTCAATTCCATCTCTCTGATTTTGCTTCTTTAAATCCTCAGCCCGTTTCGCTTCATCTATTTTAATGTCTGTCAACTCCTTCTCTATATTTCCGATCAGAGCCTTTAGCTTTAGTGCCTGGTTGGTTTCTCCCTTTCCGGAGGCTTCGAGGATGGCTAGTTTTTCGGCAGCGTATTCCCTTTGGATTTGAAGAAGCTTTTCTTTTTTGTCGTATTCGGAAGTGATGGCATTGGCAGTGGCTATTTCAAAAAGTAGGGTAGCCTGCTCCTGCTCTTTATCAAAGAGCTCAAATTTATTTTCTATTTCGGCATCTCGCTCTTCTTCTTCTATCTCTTTCTGTTTTGCTATTCGCTCCTTCCTTTTGATTTCAGTCATCTCGGCAAACTGCTCCCTGATTTTTTGTTGCTCCTCTTCAGTGAGGGTTTCATTTTCAAGGATAGCAATTCGCCTCTCTTCCATTTTCTGGATTTCGCGCTCAAGTTCTAGATCCAGCTTGGCAGCTTTCTTTTCGATGCTGTCATCCATCACAGAGATACGGAGGTCTTGTAAGGTCTGCTCAGCGAGTACTGAGGCCTTCACATATTCGGCGCGTAGCTTATCGAGTCGGGATTGATTGGCTTCTTCGGCTTTGAGAATGTCATCCGAACGCTTCATATTGTCTGCGTGGATTTCCTTGGAAATCGTGTTTTCAACAGACTTGGCCCTCATCCTTTTTTGAGCTGCTTGCGCTTCAAAGTTGGTACGCTCAGCAACCAACGTCTGCATTTCCTTCTCTCCTTCACGATCAGTGTCATTGAAAGTCTGCTCTAGGGCTAGCCTATCAATTTTCATGTCAATAAATGATTGTTCCTTTTGCAAAAGTTCATCCTGAGCTACCTGAGCATCTTTAGCAGCTTTTAGCCTTTCGGTTTCACTTTTACTTTGGTCTTGTGCTATTTCTCTTGATTCCTGGTAGATCTTATTAAGCCGGGCACGTTCCGTTATTAATGCGTTTTCCGTATCAGCAACATCAATATTCATCTTAGCAAGTAGAGCCCCCTGATCTATCCCTTCTGTGAAAGCATTTTTCAATTCTTCACCTGCCTGCGCGGCACCATCCTTCAATGTGAAGAATCCTTTCTTAAGGTCACCATTTAGCAATTCCCCAAGGCCTTTGAATAGGTTCCCCCCAACGTTTTGGATTACTCCCTGAAGCTTTTCAAATATGACCTTCATAGGTGTGAGCACCTTATTTACCTTGTCTATCCCGTCCTGTGTACTGGTGAGGTAATTCACCAGTAATCCAAGGCCCACTACTAAAATACCCACTCCGGTAGCCATCATGGCCACTCTTAAGGTTTTCAATCCTGTGGTCATTAAGCCTACAGCCATCCGGCCTTTGGTGATGGCCGTGGTGATGGTATTGATCATAGGACCGAATGGAGTCATCTGCAGAAACTCGGTGTTCATTGTATTGAGTGCTTTCTCAGTGCCGAAAACGTCCCCTTTCAGGTCGTTCATGTTTTTCTTTACGCCTTTGAGCTGTTCGGATTTCTTAGCGAAGTCCTCAGACTCAGGGGCGAGCTTTCGGAGTTGGTTTTGAAGGAGTTTGGCAGATGCTGCCATGTCGTTGAAGGTGGCGTTTACTTTGCTACCATCTGCGATTATCTGAATTTTGCGCTGTTCTGTACTGGCCATAATGTGGAGATTATGGCATAAAAAAAGCCCTTTTTAGGGGGCTTTCAGAGGACAGGGGATTGTAGGCCAATGCGATTGGCCCTTACTACCTGTATTATTTATTTATTCGCTTACTGGGCGTAGTTCTTGGATGGACTGAGCATCGGTGATCAGTTCCATGATTACCTGATAGTGAAAGACCTTCTTACGTCGCTCCTGGATATCTGGGTCTTCGGCACTGATGATCCAGTCGAGTAGCAAGTCGGTCATCGTCTCTCGGATAGCATTAAGATCATCAGCGATGATAAGATTCTCGATGGCATCCATGGCCATGTCTGGTAATTGAGGTACATTTTTCATTTTAGTAAGAAATTTAGACAGTATGGACAAAAAAAAGCGGTGCCCACTTCCCGATGTCAAGTCCTCTTACAAGGGGCTTCCAAAGGCCATTACAACCAATGAACGGGGTTAGACACCGCTATATCTATACAAACGGGCATAAAAAAAGCCCAAAAGCAATGCAGCGGGCAGAATAATACTACCCCTTGATATGAAAACTTGACATTGCTAATGTACTTCCTATTAAAATGTTTCCCTAAAAATAATCAGTACAAAAAGTTACGGAAAACGACCTTAAAAGTTGTGGTTATTTTTTACTAAAAAGCATGATAGGTTTGCTGTTTTTTTCGCCCGCTATCATATCCAATAGCTTTTCGCTCATGTCTTTGCCCGATACCTCAGCATATAGCTCCCCTAACCGGTACTTCATATGGGAGACACCCTTTTTCCAAGGCTTCGCCTTACGACCTGAGCCCACCAGCCTACGGATATTATTGTCGTCCTTACTTATCCCATTACCCACTCCATAATGCGTGAATATCCCATACCATGAATAAGTAATATTGATGATCAATTGATCACCTCTTAAGCTACCCTGCACATCAAAACTAGAAGCAAATTGACCAGTATCACCAATATTTAACCTCCTGAAACGCTCCGAAAACTCTTTTCTACCAATCTTAGGAAACTCCTGAACCAAGCCCCTAAGGTTTATCTTTTGATTAATGTTTAAAGCACTCATAGCTTAATTGAATAGATTTTTAGACTTGTCTTAATACGGTCAGCTCTCCCATCTGCGCTTATGCTGGCCTCGTATTCTTCCACCACCCACTTTAGGTTGTCTATCATCACCTTTCGGCTGGTGTCCAGCTGCAGCAGCTCCACCAGGGTGAGCTCTACAGTCCGCTCCATATATTCGGTGTAGCTTTTCCAGTCCATCCATTCACTATAGCACCGTGCCAAAATACCGTCAGCACCTTCCCACCGCAATGACATCCCAGTACGTAGGTAATGCCCCACCGGAAAATCATTCCCCAGACTATCCTGACCTATACCCTCAAAGAACATAAACCGAAGCCCCCCACGGGGCAAAGGCTCCATCTCCAAGGCTGGCCCAGAGCCAGTCTGCTCCACATACGGGATATCCCAGTCTCCGCCATATGGGCTGACCTCAGAAAGCATCCGCAATGGGCTGGCCTGCACTTCTGTAAGCATGGCACCCGACCCAGTGCGGGATTCCATCCACCCGGGCACAGTGTCCAAGGCTTTGTCCTCCGAGTCAGCGGTCATTCTGAAAGTAAATCCGTCACTTTCGTTTGGTTCCAGCTTATAATTTTTATTGGCCCTTTGGTTTAGATTGGTATAAGCCGGGTCCAGAAGCCAATCACGTATCCGTTCTATTCTCACTTTGCGCGTGATGGGATTGACCACATAGGTGATGCCAAAGAAAATGGCCGTATCTATAAGGAATGAGCCTATAGAAATGGGCGGTAAATGCTTTGCATATTCAATATCGCCACCCCTTTGGTCATAATTATTAAAAATAACTACTCGCTTGATGGCGTCCTCTTCCGTCCATGGCCCTTCAATACCGAAATAACCAAGATCACGGAAGACAGCGTTAAGGATAAATAGGAGAAAAGGATAAGGAGTGACGGCATAATTATTGCCATCATCGCTTGGGTTATAAATTCGATTAGTTGAGCTATCATAAAGATTGGTATAACCGACATAGTCAGGACTAGCTTCAGTATCATAGAATAGGGGGTTTTTGACTGTGAAATGTGCGTGGTTGGCAGCAGGGTAGATATCAGTAAAGTTAAGATCTTTGGGCACAGTAACAAAATCAAGGTCAGTAAGCTTTCTGTTTTGGATACGCGTCTCAATGTCTCCGGCATCGGTGTGGAAACTAAAATTATACCCCCCAGAATAATCCCGAAACTTAAACGTACCCACCTTCCAGAGCAAATCACCAAATCGTATCTCCGTATCCGGATAAGTCCGCACCCGTGAAGTATTGTTTAGCAATTTGGAAAAATTAAAAACCTTATTGTTCACACTATTGTCCAGCGCAGCCACATTGTAGACCTTAGGCCCATACAGCTCACCGGGCACGGTATAAGGAGAGCGTGCGCCAATCGTCAAACTGGCACTTTGGCTAATGTCTATTTTTTGGCCTGCTATGGATACGGCTATCATAGTTCGGGTGTATATCTGTGGATAGAAGGATAGATAATATCAAGACTGATAAGGTCAATGTTCTGGAAATCATCCCTAGGGTCAAAGTCAAACTTAACCTTCACCGGCAGGTAGCCACTATCTGTCTGCTCATAGACACTCTCGGAAATAGACAAATCTGTAAGGTGCCTCCTCTCCTGACCGTTTAGGCTATCTACTATCACCCGGGCGGTGATCTGACCAAACTTGGAAACGGTAAGGTCTCGGCGGTCTGCATAGCTGAAATTAACGGGTAGTTCTCGGCTGATACTTTCTTCAGTAGTACGCATACTTTCGCTACCCCTCCCCATGCAAAGCAGGTGATCCCATCCACCAACGCTGTTTAGATAAAGTAATTTTCGGTAAAATTTCCTGCTTTTTGCTACACAAAACTTTCGCAACTCAGATACCGGATCCACTCCGCTAAAAAGCTGGATGGTATAAGAATCTATTTCATTGTCTGGGTCTAGATCAGCTATACCCAGCTGTGGCACGCCGGCAGGGAATCGATATACCTCAAAAGTCTGCACGTCTGCTATGGTACCATGATCTATCGTGACCTCTTGGCCAGATACATACTGAATCGTTATTCGCTGCGTAATGGATGTATAGCCAGGCACAGCCACCACGAAGTGAAGAAAAGAATGCTGGTCTTTTGCAATGTTAACCTCTGCAGGTTGCCAGGTGAGGAAAGGCTTCTGTTCTCTCAGGTAGGTATCAAAGAAAATATCCTTGGCAAATTCCTGATCAGACAGGCCACCAAACAGAACATAGAAAGTATCTATCTGAGTGGCTGCAGATGGTGAAGGCGGCACTCCATACTTCTCAAAGTAGCGCAAATAAAACCGCTTGAATACTTCTGGTACCTGCTTGATGTCCGAATCCCCAAAGGTGGGCAAATTAGAATCCAGAAAACTATTAAGCACCTGTTCCATATTGAAATAAGTGCTACCGTCTGCTTTGGCCGGATGCTCAGCAGCGTATTTTTCCGTAAAAGCATCTGACAAATAATCCTCCTCCAGATAAACTTCACAGACAAATGAAAGGTTTTCTTTTGTCTCTAAGGAGGCAGCCTGAAGGGATAGCCATATCGGGTTTTTGGAAAAATAAAACTTAATGTCCTGAATCACTACAGATACAGACTGAGAGCAGCCCTTAGCATCTGTGACCGTGAATATATAGGTGCCGTTGGGTAGATTGTACCTGTTTTTGGAGGTGCTGTCCGGCGTTGCATCATCCCAAAGGAATGAATACGGGGTCGTCCCCCCTTCGATGTCCATTTCTACATTCCGTGCAGACTGATTAATAGTGACAGTGACCCGGTCAGGCTCTGTGATGGTGAGCTCAAATGAACGTGAGCAACCCAAATCATCAGTAATGGTATAGGAATAAGTTCCGGCCAAGAGGTTAATTCTATTTAACCCTATAAAACCATCTCCCCAAACAATTGAAAGTGGGGCTGTACCTCCCGTAAGTGTGTCAAAAGTGACCGATCCATTCCCTCCTCCAAAGCAGGAAACATTGACAATAGTGGGAGTGGGTGTATCAATTACAGGCGAATTTAAGCCTACAGTGACGGCTATGGATGTTTCATTTGCTGAATCATCCGTGACCGTAATATTATAAGTACCTGCAAGTAGATCAAAACGTTCATTGCTACTTATTGCAGCATTGTCATCCCACACATAAGCATACGGAGGATCACCTCCAAATACGTTCAAAATGATCTGACCATCACTAGATCCAGAACATGACTGGTCTACCTGACTCCCCACCGCCGCAGTAAGCGGACCCGCGCCAGCCTGTGGAGCGAGCTGATCCATAAAGACCTGCGTCCAGTCTTCCTCTGTGAAAGCAAAAGTACTCGGTTCATATACATATTTGTAACATTCCTTAGCCACGACAATGCTAGTGAGACCTGATGGCACCCACACATAAACATCAATTACCGAAGTAGAAGTACCAAATGAATCCCTCCTATTCCTGGTAAGCTGAAGGCGAACGAGCAAATTAAAACTAAGGACCTCAGATATGGTGATAGAAATATCCCTGGTACGGTAGATGTCATGAGGATCTATACCGACATCACTAGTGCATCCACTTGGAATGTCTACCGTGACATCCACCGTGTATGGTGTGGCTCCTAGTAAATAATCGTATGTTTTGGTGATAGCTGCCATCAAATGAACATTTCAAGGTTAAACGCATCCTCATTAAGATTTAAAGCAACCTGATGAGGGATCGAAATAGTAAAATAGAACTTGGTACCGGCCAGTGAATCCACTTCGAGGTTAGATATCTTTTCCTGCATAGAATCATTCCAATTGAAAATTCCCTCTTGTGGGTTTTCCTCATAGTGGTCATCCAGAAATGAAAGGATGTCCCTCCCTATCTCTTCAGTATCATCAAAAACAAGCTCCTGCATGGCCCAATTCTCCTTGTGGTACCTGTCAAGTATAAAGAATTCCCCTTGGATTTCCATACGCTTGGCATCCTTGGAGTCCTGATCGGCATATCGACCTATAAAGGTATTTAAGAGCAAAGCTGGAAAATTGAGTTTGTTTTTGATCCCTCTTAAAAATTCGGTAATATCCTCCCGTGCCAATACAGGATGAGCCGATAGGTTCATTCTGGCAAAGTGGGATTCATTTTCAGAGTGAAGGATTGATTTGTGATGAGTGGCCGATTTGCGAAAAAAGGCCGTGTAAGTCTTGTGGTCTTTAATTAGCATGGCGCCTCCGGTTTAATTGTTCCTGTTTTTTTCGCTCCTGCTCATCCTTCATCGTGATTTCCATATGCAGCATGATCTTGTACATGTTAGTCTGTTCGGTTTCCTTAAGGCTACCGAAAGTACCCCCACTTACTTTCTGGATGGTTTCTTGCCAGCCAAAAGATTCTCCGTCTGACTTGTTTTCTTTGAAGACTCTATAAAATACCTCTTCCCATTCCTTCCTACACCCAGCGTACCAGGTAAGCACAGCAAACTTGTGGGATTGTGAGATCTTTGAGACAATCCTTTGTCTCAAGGTAACCTGCTCCTCAATGAATTGCTGACGTAAATCTTTCTTCCAAGACTGATGACCGGGTCCCATACCATGGATAGCTTCCCTATAAAGGATAGCGACCAATCTGTCAAGGTCTTGAATGTCTTTTGATCCCGAAAAATCAATAAAAGCCTGATCAGCTTCTGTCCATTCCTCTACATTCAGGGTTTCAAACCCGCCAATAGGGCCATGGAAAGTGATTGATTTAGCGTGAATGGTTAGTATTTTGTTATCAGTGAGTGTGTTTTCCTCTTCTAGAAACTTAATGTAGGGGTACAAATCAACAATCCTATCCCTAATCATGAGTATTTCAAGCCAAGACAAGCCTAATAGATGCCCTAAAACGGATATCCTAAACCTGTAAACATCGCCAGAATTGACGTATAGAAGCTCACAAATACGCAAGAGTTGCTTTTCTGTCAGCTCATTCCAGCTTGAAGGGATATCGCAAGTGATCCGTCCATCTGGTATGAAAGTTCTAGGATATTGGATTTCAATGGCTACCATAAGGGAAATTTAGCATGGTAAGGAGGCAATTTGGAGGACGTATAAATTAGGATTGCTATCGCTTAAAGAAAACAAAGAAAATCGCGATAGCAATGATTGTATAGATCACTATGTTCAACGTTTTTTGTATACCCTCCCAGAAAGACGGCTGTTTTATTGTTTCTATATTCGTAGTCTCAACCCTTAAACGCTCAATTTCTCTCTCCAAAAGCGTGATTGTTTGCTCCTGTTGCTCGCAAATAGCTGAGATATTCCCCAGCTTATCAATAAGAAGACCCACCTGCAGCTGTGTATCTGGATCCGTGAATGTAAGTGTACGGTTAATCGTCTCAGATTTTACACCGGATTGTATCACTTTCACCAGCGAGTCCAGATTTATAGACGGGCTGTAGATCGTTTTGCCAGGAATCTCAATGATTCTAGGGATTTCGCGAACGATTACCGAATCTTTGATGATGGTCTCGGTGATCGTCTTTGGCGATTTGCATCCCCAAGAAAATAGCACTAAGATGATCAATAACTTTTTCATGGCGTTGAAATTATTATTTGAGATTTTGATTGGACAAATTTTGTCAATTCATTTTTTGTCTTCACTGAGTTGGTCACATCTAACAGACCATCACCATTTAGATCTTTTCTCTCTTTGCCTACAGCAATGCACCCACGTAACTGATGCACATAATTGGCCTCATGAATAAGAATATAGGTTCTGTTGGGTACATCAAGAATGTGAAAGTGATTCCCAAATTTCTTTGAAACCCTATGTGTAATCGGATAGGTCCCCTCTGGAATGCATGAAATGCTGTTTTGGTTTTCCCTCCAGGGTAGTTCAAGAGTAAAGCAGGAGAAAATAGGCTGTGAATTTGAATCTAGGACAAATAACTGTCCTGTAGTCTGATCATCAGACTCTGGAAGATCGCGCAATAATATAAGTGTGTTCATGGCTTTATTTCCTTACCGGTATCACTATTATATCCTTCGAAATGCTTCATTAGTTTTTTCAGAAATGGCCACCTCTTATATTCATACCAGTTTTTGATTACGCTTCCTAGCTCCACCGTTACAAAAAGTGAATAGAAAGGAATATCGAGGTAATGTATAATAGAAGCTGATCCATCGTCAAGGACTATCTTTGTGCCAATGCTGTAGCTCAATATGATGGTGAAGTAAGCAAGTGATTTATCAGCTAGCTTTTTCCTAAAATTATAAAATGAAAATAGGCGCATCTGATAAGCACAATATGAACCAACTATGGTGTCAATAATGAAGATCATAAAAAAGCCAATGGCAAAATTCCACTGAGAAAATATGTAATGATCTATAATTAAAAAAATCGTACACAAGCCAAACCAACCCTTTGGATGCTCCAATGTATTCCCTATATTATCAATACTCCTAAGCATCAGTCCTACATTCATCCCCTGTAAATTCTGCGATCTTCCGGTAGAATAGAATCGCGTTTAATTTGATCATTCCATGTTTCCTCGTAAAAATCGGAATCAAACCAAGTCTGGAATTTACTGTTTGATGCCGAACCGTTGATATACTCTTTCATATTGGAGAGGTAAAATTCACCACTCCCAAGAACTGACCAAGCTTTCTTTTCTATGAGAGAGATAGGAGCGGACGTTTTGGTTCGCGCATCTCCCTGAAGAGCTACTTGGTCAATAAAAATTCCTTCGTGATCAATGTTTACAGGCAAGCTTGTAAGGGATTCTTTGATCGTAAGCTTAGCAAGGGCTGGCCTTAGATAATTTTTTAGGATATATGAATAGTCTGCATTAGGTGTTTCACTCGACATATCATCCAATATGTCCTGAAACATTCCATCAGGAAAGGCACCAGACAAACGCTGCGCTTGAATGTCTTTCATGATAGGTATCAAGGCACGGAAAGTAAGTGAACTACCTCTTACTGATTCCCCAGCATTTTCAAACTGTGCAGCAGAGTGAATAATTAGTCCGGCCTTATCTGCGAAGTATTGAGAATCTGACCATGTAGGGAATGCCTCAGGATCATCTTCCAATAATGCCAGAAAATTATCAACAGCTTTGTAACCACGGGATCCAGCTTTGTCCTTAAATCTTTTTACCTGTCCACCAAAGGCAGATTTCTCAGCGTTTGTTTCCTGTCTGGTTATTCCTGAATCACTTACCTGTACTTCTATCTCTTCCGTGGAATGATACACAGCAAGACAAGCGCAAGCAGCCACAACATGAGGCGCAATCAATTCATTGGAACCCGTGAATAATCCCGCAATGTTTTCGGCAATAATCAGGTTAAGAAGTTCCTGACCAAGATAGTAACGCAAATCCCCCATCTCTACCTCGTTGATAGCAGGGAGTAAGGATTCGTAAGTCAGTCCGTTATTTACCCTAATATACTGCTGAACGTTCAATATGTTTGAAATAAGATGTGCCATTAGCTTGCTTGTTGGTCAGGTTCTACAATTGCGCTTCGTGATGGGGCCGGTGCTGTGGTCTCGTTTGTTTGAAGCGAATTTTTAAATTTGAACTTGTATGGGGGCCAGCCATTAAACTCACCGATCCATGGTAGAGGCTCTAGTATCAAATCCTGATGTGCTTTTACGGTGTCCACATAAATATTAAATGCCACTCGCTTGTCTGACCCAGATCCTTGACCACTTTTTGAACCTGGTTGAACCCCTATAATCGCCGGATCCAAACCAAGTGAAAATAACAAGTGAGAAGCTGCTTCGTTAGAATCTTCAATATAGATTCCATCTTTCATTTTCTGATCCACCGCTTCTACTCTCCATCCTTGATATTCCTTTTGATACTGTGGATCACTTATGAAAGTAACCATCATAGAATTTCCAGCGTTTTCCTCACCTTTAAAAAACTTTTCAAACTTGTCTGCTTCCAGATTTTGAATTTCTTTCCTTTTTTTCACATCCATTTTATTAAAGCCTGGGTGCTTCCACTCCCACCACCATGAAGGAATATGAATTAGGTTTTTAATCGATAGCTGATTTTTCATGAAAGCCTTTTTGAATCTTGGAATAGATTGAGATAGTTCAAGCCAACCAGACTCACGGGCAGTATTCCAGTCCACAAGAGGGTAATGTATTTCGTCCTCTGTAGGATAAGCCAATGGATAAATATATTCGAAAGCCTTCTCCTCCTTATAAAATTCAGGGGTTTGATAGATATCTATTAACGGTATATGCCTTACAAACTTAGAATCTGGGTGATAGTATGATTCCCAATCTGCACAGATATATCCTTTGGATATGTATCCAAAATCATCTGGCTTAGCAAACCTAAAATGAGCGGTTTTATAACAGGACAAAGAATAGACCTCGGATCTATCCTTTGTAAAAATTAATCTTGGAGTTGCTAGATAAAAATAATAAAAATTACGCAATGCCTCAATTGCATATCTGTGAATATGGGATCTCCTAAAAAATGCTTCCACTTTAGGATCATAGGCACGTTTGAATTTTGGTTCAGCCCCTTCCGTTGATTCTTCAGTACCGTATATGATTTCATCATAAGCAATTTCTGCCTGTTTTTTCAGGGATGGACCTATAATAGTAGATTTACGAACCTCTTTAAGGATCCTTTGCGGAAAAATATTATCCACACCCCAGGGTACAAGTTCAGAGTTCTCAAAACTTTTTTGAGGAGGAACTATCATAGGCCTTATAGATTTCTTTTCCACTGTTTGGAAAACATTTCCAGTTGCCTTTGAATATACTATATCAGGGGAAACCCCCTCGATGAAATTTTCCATTAGTAGAAAACTTTGTTATCGTTGAATTGGAGAATTAATCGAATGTGGACTTTTTTAATATGACCATTTTCCATTAAAATATTTCTAGTCGCATTTTCGTAATGTTTAGGTTTTTTTTTGAAATCGGTTTTATTTTCTGTCACTGTAAAACCTTTTTCTTTTCTCAGTTCATTGTTTAAGGATGCGAGCATGCATTTTTCAATAGAAATTATGTCACCACCTACCTTTCTGGCCTGGTCTAATGTGACAAACGAAATAGAAAATGGATCTCCATTTTTCATTTCAATGAGTGCATCCTTTAAATGAAGAATCTTCATGTCCCGAATTAACCAAGACCATCAGTCTTTTTAGAGGACAGACAAAAAGTAAATTTTTTAAAGTTTTTTTAATATGCAAAGCAAAAAAACGTAAGTGTTTGATTTTATTGATCTTAAAAGACTCTGTAACTCTTATCACTGCAAAAACCGCTATTTGTGC
>Ga0209414_1000446_pt1 | contig 19683 bp, 9 predicted proteins | sample LakVidmifraction_4_FD_181154 | JGI IMG/M metagenome (GOLD analysis project Ga0209414, IMG submission 181154) | Hypersaline microbial communities from Lake Vida, Antarctica - Brine Hole Two &gt;0.2 micron (SPAdes) (version 2) | ecosystem: Environmental > Aquatic > Non-marine Saline and Alkaline >... | reverse complement strand
AAACAGTTTTTCCAGGCACAGAACTTACAATGGTTTTTGAATCACACATTCCAACTCAAAATCCTAAAACAGGGGACACTTAAACTTCCTCTAGATCAGGATATCTGAAACTTGACTACACAGAACCCAGAATCTTCAACTATGAAGGAGTAACTTTCCTTACAACTATAAGTCATTTACGTCTGGCCTGGAGTGATGATGGAGTTAATTTTGAAGTTGAGAAAAAGCCTATTCTTACCGGTAAAGGTGAAATGGAAACATATGGAATTGAAGACTGCAGAGTGACACAGATTGATGACACATATTATCTTACATATAGTGCTGTATCTGAAAACGGTGTCGGCGTGGCTCTTCAGACGACTAAAGACTGGAAAGAGTTCAAACGTTATGAATTAATCCTTCCTCCACATAACAAAGATTGCACCTTCTTTTGTGAAAAGATTGATGGCAAGTTTGCAGTTCTTCACAGACCTGTTGGTGCCGATATCGGTGGCCCATTTATATGGTATTCAACATCACCTGATCTGATTCATTGGGGAAATCACAAATGTATTGCCCGAACAAGAGTTGGAGAGTGGGATTGTCAGCGAATTGGCGCAGGGGCTGCACCAATCAGAACAGACAAGGGATGGTTAGAGATCTATCATGGATGCAATGATGAATCTCGATACTGTCTTGGTGCTTTGCTGCTAGACTTTGATGATCCAACAAAAGTAATTGCTCGATCTAAAGAGCCAATCATGGAACCAATTGCTGAATATGAACAAAAAGGATTTTTTGGTAATGTTGTGTTCACAAATGGTCATATTATAGATGGAGACACTGTAAATATTTATTACGGAGCATCTGACACAGTCATTTGTCTGGCGACAATTTCAATTAATGAAATCTTAGAGCAATGACGATTGAGATGTCGTGTAGATGTGTTAGTGAGGACAAGGTTGGCTTCTCAAAAAAATAATTGACTAACGAATACCGTTAAAAAAGAACATTTAAGAAGATAATTGATCATTGAATAGAGCATTTAATGAAAAAAACAACATTAATTGATTCTATACATTGACATTACAATCTGAATAGTTTATAATATTGCGCAATTTCATATCACTAAAAATTTAAATATAAAACATGAGATATCCAAAAAAAAGATTATATCAAAAAGGACATTACAAAATGAATAACGTTAATTTACCAGCTGATTCATTAGCAATCAAAAAAAATATTTGTAAGATATGTGTAGCTTTCATATTTCTGTGTGGCACGCTGTTCTCTGGAGTTATAGAAGATGCAGATGCGTTGTATAAGAAGGGTGAATATGTAGCGGCAGCAGAGAAGCTGGCTCCTGAGCTTTCAAAAAGCCAACCATCAAGTCCAGCGTTATCACTAGGTATTGATATTGCACTAGCATCTGGGGAATCTATATCTGCAAGCAGACTTGCTTCTACTCTTTTCCGTCTTTCTGTAAAAGACGATATGGATATGGTTTTTAAATCGGCAGAGACTGCAGATATCATTGGTGAAAAACGATTTGCAAAGAACAGATATTTGTCTTATATTTCAAAAACAAATGCGGGAGGTGATAAATTCCGTAAAGCAGCACGATATCTTTTTTCAGAAGGAATTTACACTGATGTATTAGAAAAATATATTACAGCTCCTACATACATGGCAGAGGGGGCACGTGAATTTTATACAGATGATTTGATTCGTACGCAGATTGACAAAGGATTGAACGAGTTATGGTCCCAAAATGAAGTTGATAAAGCAATCTCACTTTCAGATGCATGTATGAATTACTACAGCAAGTCACCTGATTTATTGAATGCTATGCTTTTAAAACTGTATAGTAATATGCGATATCTTGCCACGCCGGAGCAGCAGTTAAAGGCTATAAAAGTTATCTCTAAATATAAATATACAGATATCGATAGAGTTGTTGTTGTTTATAGAGATTTTAGAAAAAAAGGTGTTGTTGACGAGGATGTTATAAATGCAGCAATGCTTGAAACGTTGAAGCGTAGTGATGTGAAGATCTCCAGTGAGTTAATGTGGGGAAATGGTTCGTTGCCTGATTTAAATATGATGGAGATTTTAAAATTGAAGCCGGAGCTTGCTCGAAAATATGGAGATTATTTACTTACAAATGAGGTAGCCTATAAGAACAATGAAGACCTTAATTATTATGTTAGTTTTTTAGAAAAAATTGCAATTTATAAGAAGGCTTTTCGAGCCGAGGGAAATGTACTTGTTACGCCGGCACAGTTTCAGCAGCGGGTAGATGAACTAGCTCTTAAGTATAAGAATAATTCACGAGAGGGAGCATCTAGCTTAGCTACTATTTTAGGAAGCGGAAGTTCCAATTATTTTGATACAGATGCAGCGCGAGGACAATTCCTGGGGAGATATATAGAGTTGCTGTCACTTGCTCCTAATAGTCTTGGTACTTATTTGAAATATAGTGGCACTGCCGATAATATTGATAGCATTATTGTGAAGTCAAAGCCTGACGATGTGATAAATGCAAAATATGTTGAGCTAGGGAGTTATCATGAGTTAAAGATGTTTAGCTCTTTGAAAAAGATTATTTTAGATTACGTAAATGAAAATCCCCATTACTGGAATACTGATAATGCTTGGACATACTATTTTTCAAAAGGCACCAATGAGATACCAGACCCTGAAAAGATGCAGACTCTGAATGCTATAGTGTTGAGTGAAGGCAAGAGTGATCCTCTTATGAAAATTTTAAGTCAGATGAGTGCAAATGGTTGGGACAAGAAGCCTGAGTTTGTTGAGTTTCAGAAAAAAAGCGGTGTTGCACTGCCGATTATTAAGAAACCTGCTTATGATATTGCAAACAAAATTATAAACAGTAAAGATGTAGCATATGTAGAGGCAAGTGCAAAGAAATTTTTAGAGCTTTATAAAGGAAGAATTCCTGGTGCCGCAGAATATGCTAAAAACCAGATGGAAGCCTTGAGTGTAAGGGTGTTTAATCATCATCGAATTTTGGTGTTAAATCAAAAGGAGCAGTTTTTCAGCTTTTGTGATATATGGGTTCCAAGACTCACAGAGCCAGGCACTCTTTGGGAATATGTTCTGGAGCATACAGGTTCGCTTGATAGAACTAGACTTTGGGAAACAAGTAAAATATATTTACAGGTTCTAAAAAATAATCCAAATTTGCCTTTTGATCAAAAAGCGATGACTTATCTCGCAAATGCAACAGCTCCGGAAGCAGAAAAAAATCAGTCTCTTTTTGCAGATTATTACAAGGATATGGGGCAATATTATTGTCTGAAATATATTGCCGGGATGACGAGTAGTTCATGGGATCAGGAATTTACAGAAAAAGAATTTGCTAAGATTTTAAGTTTATACAAAATGGACTTTAGTTCTATAGCTGATTTTCGCAGTTCTACATATGACTTGTTTAATTCTTCACCTTTTAGTTTTTCAATCAATACAGCGGAACGATTTTCAAATAGTCTATTTGAGTTAAACAAACAGTATAATATTTTAGATGTACAACTTGAGCGTTTTCTATTTAATAATTTTATCAAAGTTCACAAAGATGATATTGAATCTTATGTTAGCTGGTATTTAGGCAAAATATCTTTTAGACCTGCCGAGGTTCAGTTTAACTGTATAAATGAGGTTATTTTTAACGAATACCAAGATTTCTCTCCTGAATTTTATAAAACAGTTATGATTCCTAAATTGAATACTTTACTCAATACACAATCAAACATCTACTCTCTGGTGAGTTTAAAACTTTTAACGCATCTGAATAATATAATAGCGTCAGAGGATGCAAAATGGAGTAGTCTTAAACAGCCTGTTAAAGATTTGAAAGATAGACTCTTTTATGAAGTTTTCTCAGAAAACATGGGATATACTGAGCAGACTGACATCGCTACTGCATCAAAAGCATTTCGAGACCAACTGACTAAAGAGATGGCTACTGCTGATAATTGGCGGAATATTATCAGTGGGCTTGGTAAGTATGCTGATGTTGTCTATAAGGTGGGGAATAACTGGGCTCATGCAAAACTTTACTACGTTGTGCCAATGATTAATGAGCTTGAAAAAACAGATAAGAATGAAATTATCTATTCTTTTTCGGATAACATTCTGGACTATTTTCCTGATAGTAATAATGAAGAAATGCAGGAATATATTGGGCTTGTAAAGGCAAGGGCATCGGGTGGGATAAAGAATCTTATACCTGTACCAAAAACTGACCCCACATATGATTTATATGTTGCAAGTCAATATCTTCAAAACGGCAATGAGATGAGAGCATGGCAATTCACTCAGCCTAAATTGAGGGTTTTGAGTGAGAATTGGGGAAAGCTTGATCTTTCCTATAACGCATGGGTTGCAGAACAGATGCAAAAACAGAAGATGTTGAGTGAGGGACTAAAGTTCTGTCTTACAATGCTGGTGAAAGAGTACGATATTGATGCTGAGAGTGCTGCTAAGATTGCTCTAGTGAAGGGAGACATCTATAGAGATATGAATAACAATGCAGCTGCTAAGATGGAATATCAAGGGCTTGTAGCTAACAAACGTTATATGAAAACACAAGCTGGAATAGAGGCAAAATATCGCCTCATTGACATAATGATTCAGACAAAAGAGTATGGCTCTGCAGAAGCACAGCTGGAACGTTTGATAGATATTGGAACTGTTGAAGAGCAGGCTAATGCGTACTACTATTTTGCAAAGATTGCATTTGAACAAGGAGATGCAGAAGCTTCTTCCGGCTATTTGCAGAAATGTTTTGCTCTGATTCACGGGCATGTACAGGGACGTCTACTTGAAGGCGAATTAAAACTTATTCTTCCGAGAGGACTTCAGGATCCTGAAGTTCAGGTTGGACGTCTTGATCTTCAGACAGTGGTTATTCCAGGGAGGACACTAAAGCTCAAACTGCAGGACAGCAATTTGTCTATAGCCCGTGGCGGAAAATCAATACCAGTGGTTGTAACAACAAGTTCAGGTGATAAAGAAGAAATTGATTTATTTGCTGGGTCCAACGACACTACTCTATTTGCTGGCTCAATACAGACTGGGCTAGGGGCTCCAAAGCCTGGGAATTTTTTGCTTGAGGTGAATGGTAATGATGAAGTCTCCTACATAATTTCACCGGAGTTTCAGAAGGCTAATGAAATTAATTATCCAAGCAAAATATTAGATATTAAGTCAGATGCTCGTCTCGTTGCAAGTTCAGGTGAAATTCTCAGTGAAGAGGAAGAAGACAGACGTGAACTGCAGAATCGTATGTCACAAGCTCAAGGAGGTCAGAGTATGCGTTTTGCGGCCAGAAACAATAAGACTGTTCGTCCAGGCAGTGATATTTATGTTGAACTTACTGACTTTGATAGGGATATCAGCAGTGCAAAAGATAAAATCTTGTTAAATATAAAAACATCTTCTGGAGATATTTTAAATGATTATGTTGTTATGGAAACTTCAGAGCACTCTGGAATTTTTAAAGGCTCAATTCCGACTGGACTGCCATATCCATTAGTCCAAGTATCCGATAAGGAAGAAGCCACAGATCCAAATAGTGTTATTAATATTAACAAACCAGAGAGTTGGAAAAGTTTAGCAGATGGAGTAAAACCAAAATGGATTGAAGTTGATACAATGACTTCTCATAAGTTTAAAGAGATAGATATTGTCTGCAAAGATCCTGACAAGGTAAAAACTTTATCTCTTTATGGAATGCTGGCTCGGGATAATATTCTTATTGCTAAATATCCAGCCGATACATCTGATATAAAGGGTGGGCTTTTAGTGAAGGTGGCCAAAGGAACAGATACAAATGATAGTAATATCCGTAGAACTATACAGTATAAGACCTTTGGGTCATATAATGTTAAAGAGACGGTATTTGATAGAGAGAAAACTGTTAAATCGACATCAGATGAATACTTGGTTGTCTCTCTTACTGGAGCATTTTATCTTCCACAATCTCAGGAATTGAAGTTGAGAATCACATCTAATAAGAGTGAAAGCAACAATGACTATCAGGGTCTTAGAGTAAGCATTGATGGAGAGTATATTTTCGGCAAACCAAATATGATGAAAAATGATTACAATAGAACTCAGGAAATCTTTCTAAGTAAGGGAATCCATGAATTTGAAGGGCTGATAAGAAGCCGCGATAAGGATGCAATAGTAGCTTTGGAATATGAAAAAGAGGATGGTTCTTTTGCTCCGCTACCTGAGGAATGGTTCTCTCTTGAGAAAAATGAAGAGCTGGCAAAGAAACTTCTGCCGAAAGGAACAATAACACAAACAGAGAATGGCTTCAAAGCGATTTTGGATCCCCCTGCAAGATTTAGAAAGTTTCGATGGATATTTGAAAAATTTTCTTCTCCACTTGTTGAAGTTGACAGTATTTCTGCAATAGATTCTGACGACAAGAAAATATTGCCTGTGAAAAATGATTTCACAGAAGGAATAAGAAATAGGATTGTTGAAGTTGCTCCAGGTGAAGTTGTAACTATTCAGTATAAAGATGACAAAAGGCTTGATGATGATATGTTTGTTAAAGAGGCTCAACTTAACTCTTCGTTTGCTAATGCCAATATAAGTTTGCAGTTTGAAGAAATCAAACTTACAGCAGATGGCAATGAGGAATCAGTATTTTCGACGGCAAAGAGAATTAGGAAAGGCGATCAGTTGATGGCAATTGTGACTGATTATGATGAAGATATGACTGATGAACGCGACAAAGTTATGATAAACGTAAAGACATCTAGCGGCGAATCATTGAACATGAATTTGCTTGAGACTTCTATTTGGAATCATAGCAACAGTCATACTCACGCTGGTCGTTTTGCTCAGATTTTGAAATTTGGTGATGTTACAGGTGGAAATACCATAAAGATTATGCCGAATGATGTTGTTATAGTTACTTATCTGGATAAGGAGAATACTGATCCAGGTGTATCTTTTGAACGCACATACTCTTTAGATATAGAAGAGCGTGATAATCCTGAACTGACCATATATAAGACAGATATAAAGCTTGTTGAAGATAATAGTGCAGAGGCTCTGAATAAGATTCGCAGCATACAGCAGGATAGAACTGCCGGAAAAGATATGAAGATTATGAAGGAGCTTATTACGGCAACGGAGATGCCTGAAGGTGAAGAAGTTGCATTGGTGAATGTTAATGCGCCTCTGATCTTTCAATTGTCTTATCCTAAAATGGCAATGCATGCAGCCTCTGTCTTTAATGTGGATATAATTTCTGATTCAGAGGTTAAGGCTGCCGAAAAGGAAAATAGAGCCGCTGTAACCAATCAGGTGCCGGTTTACATTAGAAATCTTAGTACATATGCAAATCGCAAAGGTTTCCCTTTGAAAACATCAGATATATCATTTTATAAAGATGAAGATATGCTTGAAAGAGGGCTTTTTGCTGGGGTAGTTAGACTGCAGATAGGTAGTCCAGGAGATCCTATTAATAACTATATCGAGAATGAGTCCAGTGATTTCTTGACAGGAAATCAGATTCAGCAATTTGATCAGGACTCAGATAAGTATACGGTGCCCACAATTCTGGTTGCCGGATCTGATGTTGTAACAATGATTGTCAGCAATGAAAAAGGTAAAGTCTTGCTGACTCGTAGAATTCGTATGCTTTCTGATGGTAGGCTGGAGTTGTTGGATAGAACATATTCAGCACCGGTTGAGTCAATACATCTTGGTCAGAAGTTTTATATAAGGTTAACTGATCCAGATCATGATACCACGGATGACAATGATAGTGTGACTATAAATGTCAAATCTGACTCAAACGATGAACTTACTGTTGTCTTAACTGAGACATTGCCGCATTCTGGAGTATTCTCAAGTGTTATTTTGCCGGAATTCATTGAAAAAGATGAGACTGGTCAGCCTATTGCTCCAGATAAGAGTGATAAGACTCTTAGGGTGAATTTTGGAGATAATGTTGATTTTGAATTTATAGATAATTTGAGCATGAGTTCAACAAATCCATTATCTGTATCAGTTCAAGGATATATATACAAAGGAGCTGATGGCAAGATTGCATCATTCACTAAGAGCTTTAAAGACCCTGATATGGCAGTGAAGACCAGATTTTTGATGGCTGAGGCCAGATTTGAGGTTGCAAAAGAGTACAGAAAACTGGATAAAAAAGAGGAAGCTGAGATTGAGATTGCTGAAGGCAAACGTATTTTGGAAGACGCAATGCGCGATTATCCGGATACAAAACTAAAAGCACAAGGCGAATTTCTGTTGGCAAATCTAAGCCAGGAACTTGGGAACTATCAAGAAGCTATTGGACGTTATTCAAATGTTATAAATAATTGGCCGACGAGTGAGTATGCAATTCGTTCTCAACTAAAAAAAGCGATTTCATTAGAAAAGCTGGAGCAATTTGATCAGGCATGTGAAGAGTATGTTAAACTGACATACTTATATCCTGATAGCCAATACGTAGCTGATGCTTCCATAAGAATGGGGAACTACTACTACAAGCATAAAAAGTATGAAATTGCTGCGCAGATATTCCTGAAATTTCAAAAAAAGAATCCTGCACATGAACTCGCTCCTAAAAGCCTGTTCATTGCTGCAAATTGCTTAATGCGTATTGAAAACGAAAAAGAAGAACAGGCGAAAGCTATAAATCCTAATGCTACTGGTGATTATAGTGAAGCAATACGAGTTTTAGAGCAGCTTTTGGACGAATATAGGGATGATAAAGATTTGTCTTCAGAAGCCATGTATTGGCTTGGAGATTGTTTGTCAAAACAAAGAGAGTATAAACAGGCGTATCAGACCTTTAAAAAGTTAACCTGGGATTATCCTGAGTCAAAATGGGCTAAGATTGCCCGTGGAAGACTCACTGATGATAAATTTACTAGATATGATGAAGAGTAGGGGCGAAAGATTTTTCGCCCATACATAAAAGGAAAGAAAAAAATGCGGAAATATTTATTTATAAGTGTACTGATATTAATGGGTGTAAGTTTATATGGGCTGGACTATAATGGATATCGACTTGATTTGGATGTTAATGAATATGCCAAGTTGAATACTTTTGAACGTGCCCAATATAAAAAGGCAATAGATCTTGCTAATTCCAGACAGTATAGGGCTGCTGCAAGTGAATTTGAAAAGTTTAAGGTACAGTTTATGGATTCGCCGATTCTTCCATATATACTGTTTATGAAAGGGTATTCATTGCATATGCAAAAGGATAGAAATAGTGCAATAAAAGTCTACAATGAAGTGCTTGACTATTTTGGTGAAGAGATTGATCCGGCCTCTAGAGCTCTTTTCTTCCTCGGTGTAGCAAATTTTGAGAATGGAGATACTAAGCAGGGACTGGAAGCAATGGCCGAGATGGCTGAAGATGAAGATTATTCTCAGCATCCTCTTGCAGCAGGTGCTTTAGACTATCTGGCTAATAACTCTTGGAAAAATGATGAGAAAGAGCAAGCAGTAAAATATTGGAAACAGATTGTAAAAGACTTTTCACAAAGTAATTCCAGAGTAGCAACTGCGGCCAGAGATTCTGTAATTAACTATTATGTAGCCAAGAGAGACTATACCGGATTGGACGCTTGGGGAATCGCTCCTGATAGCACCACTAAACAGAAAATGGGTTTTGTCAATAGAGTTGATTATAATGCTTGGGTAGGCTTTTACTACAACAGAGGTGTTTATGAATTCAATCAATTTCAGAAAAAGGAGAGCAATGAGATTAAAAAAGCGTTCATAAATTATTACGTATCCAAAAAACCAGTTTATGAACAGGATGATGATATGTGGACATATTATTACCAATTACTTAATTTTTTATCGAGAATATTCGATGATCCAGAACTTATGGACAAAACAATTAATGAGACCATTACACTTATTAGCAAGATGGATAACAAGGATACTGCTGATTCCAGATATAGTGCAGTTATTAATCGTTTGAGAGATGATCAGAAGTATACGCAGGCTGAGTTGCTGATTTCGAGAATGAACAATCAAGTACAGGCGGAATGGCAACGCCAAATAATTCTTGAGCGCCAGCACAAGTGGGATGCGGCAATAAAAAAACTTGATCTTATTGCATCGATGAATGTTAAAGATGCTCAAAGATGTGCTGACCGGAAGGGTGTTATATACATGCATTACATACATAATTATGATTTGGCAATTAAATGCTTTAGAGAAACAGATAATCCTCCTGCTAATCTTTGGCAGATTGCAGAATGTCAATATAGGCAGACAGATTTAAAGGGAGCTATTACAACATTGTCGGAAATAGAGAACAGTTTTCCAGATTCATCTGCCAATGCGGCATGGAAGAAAGTTGAATATTACAAGGGAGCTGATGATATAAAACAGGGAATTGCTAATGCAAGGAGAATAATGAAAATGTATCCGGATTCATCCGCGTCTTCAAAGGCGCATCAATATTTGGAAGGTTATGGTATTGCTACCGGTGGAGGTGTATTATAATGAAGTTTATCAATATTAAGTCGTATAAAACAATCTGTATATTGATATGTGCAGCAGTTTTGTTTGCACCGTTTAGTTTGGAAGCAGCAAGAAAGAGCACTAAGAGTAGTGATGCTTCAGAAGAAGACAGAACAGAATACAAGGCAAATGACCTTTTGAATAGAGGGCTTGAACTTCTCAATCAGAAGCAAGAAGAACGAGGTCTTAAGATTATACAATCTGTTCCTGAAATGTATCCGGAAAGTAAGGCACAATTTAAAGCTTATGTAGCGCTGGGAGATTATTATATATCAAAATATAACTATGATGCAGCTGTCAAGCAGCTTATGCTGGCCAGCAAGTCCGATGATGACAATGTTCAAGCTGAATCATTATATCGTACCGGTATCTGCTATTATAACATGAATAAATATGATAAAGCATTTATGATTCTTCGCCGGGTTACAAATGAATATCCATGGAGTGTTTATGCTAATGAATCTTTTTACTACATTGGAATGTGCCATTTCAAACTTAAACATTGGACTAGAGCCATTCAAGCTTTAGAGATGGTTGGAACAAGCGTTCCCCTTGAGGATAACAGCGGTATGCCTGCGGAGTTGGGACAACGACTTTTTGTGAAGGTCTATGATAAAGACTTGATTGTTCTGCTTGATAGCAAGGATAAAATCAAGGTGACTTTAGAGTCTGCAACTGGTGATAAGGAAGAAATTGAGCTGGATGTACTTGGAAAAAGTGGAACCTATTATTTAGGTTCAATACAGACGCTTCCTGGAAAGGCTGTTCCTGGTGATGGAATTCTGCAATGTATTGGAACTGATAAGATTAAAGTTATATATAACGACAAAAATACTGAAACTGGTGAACGAAATCAGACAATCTTGACATCAGTCAATATGGTTTCTTCGGCATCAATCGGATTTACCGATGGGGCATACAGAGAATATACAAAGGGTGTGTTTGGTGATCAGGAATTCTTCATAAGAGTAAAGGATCTTGATAAAAACGTGTCGGATCTGCAAGATACTATAAATGTAAATGTTTTTATTGAATACAAACAAGAAAAGGAGACGGATTATAGCTTGAAGGGTGTAAATCTAGATGACCAGGAAGATGTTTATGTTCAAAGAGATTCCCTGAATGTAAAATTGCATGAATCAGATCCTTCTTCAGGAATATTCGTTGGTTCTGCAAAATTAACAGAGGCTCTGTCCACAAATAATATAACTAGTGATGACGACATTCTGAATGCTCAAAAAGGTGACTCTATTGTTCTGGAATATGTTGATGAATCCAATATCTCCCAAGAGGAAAATAAATTAATAACTTATCGGGCAAAAGTTCTTATTGGTGCAATACAGGATGTAAAAATTGAACATCGTGAAATTGATAGCATTCAGGTTAAGGCAAAAAAAAATCTGATTGAAGGCAAGATATATAGAAAACTTGGACAGATATTTAAAGATGTTGGACTTACTAAACAGGCAAATGAAAAGGCTGATGAAGGTCTTCAACGTGTTAATAGTGTTATAAAAATCGGCATGAAAGCTAGTCTGGATAGAAGTGTTATGGAAGAGGCTTTCAATGTTAAATGGGATTTGTTTCTTATACAAGGTAAGTTAAATGACGCCATACGTACATGTAACACTCTTATAAAGTTATATCCAGACTCCCCGCTGGTAGATCAAGCACTGATGAAGGTTGCTACTGCAAAGATGGAGTCAGAAGATCCTCAAGCAAAAGAGCAGGCAATTCGAATTTTGAGAGGCATCATTGGGCTGCCAAACTCAACATTGAAAGCAGAAGCTCAGTTTATGATTGCTCAGTTTGTTGAACAGCAGTTGGTTGAGAGGTATAGTGGACAATCAAATATTAATGCAGATTTCAGCTCTGCTATGGTTCAATACAAAAAGGTGCTGGATAACTATCCTGATTCTATGTTTGCAGGGCAGGCTCTTGAGAAAATATCAAACTATTACATAAGTACAAAAGATTATAAGCGAGCAATAGAAATGATGGAGCAGGTTTTTAATGATTACCCTGATGCGGCATTTCTTGACCAGATGTTGTACAAGTGGACTCTTGCCGCATATAGACTTGGACAGTTAGATGTTGCAAAACAGAAATGTGAACAGCTGCTTAGTGAATACCCTGATTCTCCTTCAGCTCCGAAAGCAAAGCAAATTCGGGAGATCTTGGTTAAAAAACTTGGAGAATAGTTTTTTTAATTGAAAATTGCAGAAAAGCCTCCGGCGGTATTATAAATAATTGAAAGTTGAAAGTTGCGGAAAAGCCTCCGGCGGTATTTATTTGATTCGACGACCAACGTTCGACGCTACAGTACACTATAAGAGAGATGAACACTTAGCTGTAGCGGCGATGGCTCATCGCCGAAAAGGGCTGGCTAATAATTGAAAGTTAAGAATGCTAAATGATGAATTGTTGAATGCCTCCGGCGGTATTTATTAGATAGTAGGTTGCGAAGCAACACCTGTGTTTACAGTTTTTGAACTGTGTACTGTACACTATGTACTGTACACTTTTTCGTAGAAAAAAAAGAATAACGAATAATGAATTGAGGAAAAAAATGTTAGAAAATATTTTAGATGGCGGGATTATTATGATTCCACTAATGCTTTTATCTGTACTTGTTTTTGCAGTAATTATAGATAGAGTACGTGCTTTTAAAGTTGCCGCCAAAGATGCTTCGGTACTTAGAAAAAATATTATTGACCATCTTGAAGAGGGTAGTGTTGATGAGGCAATAAAAGAGTGTGAAAGTTTTCAAGGTCCTGTTGCAGCCGTATTGCTGGTTGGACTTATAAAATTCAGAAAACTTGTCCGAAGAGGCAAGAGCTTAACAGAGATTGAAGAGAATGTTAATAGAACCATGAATGATTATGCCCCTCACGTAATTGAGGCTCTTGAAAAAAGGCTCAATTATCTGACAATGATTGCAGGTGTTGCACCATTGCTGGGTATGACTGGTACTGTTACTGGAATGATAAGATCTTTTAAAAGCATGGCTACTTCCGGTATGGATGCAACAGCGGTTTCATCAGGTATATCAGAGGCCTTGATTACAACCGCTGCCGGATTGATAATTGCCATACCTGCTGTTGTGGCATATAACATTTTCTCAAAAAAAATAGATCGATTTGTTCTTGAAATAGAGAGTTCTGCAACAGAACTTATAGACCAGATTACTTTGGATCATGAAATTGAGGACTAAATGGCTTCTTTCAAAATAAAGAGAAAACGTGAAGAACCTGTCATTGATGTTGGTGCATTTTCCGATATTGCTTTCCTGTTAATCATTTTTTTCATTCTGACTACCACATTTATTAAACCAGCTGGTAACAAAATGAATATTCCGGCCGGTTCCACAGATACATCTCAGAAAACTGAAAAGCAGATGACTGTTAATTTGAATGGACCTGCTATTCTGTGGGGCGAAAATCAGAAGAAGATGAGCATAGAAGAATTCAGAAATTATCTCCTTGAGCTTAACTTGAAAGATAGGGAAGAGAAGGACAGAATAATCATTATTGATAGTGCTGCCGATGTGTCATATGAACTGTACTATCAAGTTGTAATGGCTATAACATATGCCGATGGTGTTATGGCTCTTATTGAGTATGAGGATAAAAAAAAGTAAATGAAAATAGCCAGAAAAAAGAAAAGCAATCTTATTATGGTGCCAGTGGCATCTATGGGTGATATTGCCTTTTTGCTAATCATATTTTTCATGCTTACATCTAATTTCATGAAAGAGTCTGATATTAAACTTGAGGAAGCCCAAGCACCGGATATTGAAGAGATGAAAGATAGTCAGTTGTCTGTTTCAATCGATGAAGAAGGTAAGGTATATCTGCAGGGTGCAGAGATAAGTGTAAAGAATTTAAAATTTGAAGTAGAATCTTACATAGCTGATAAAGATGATAAAACAGTTATGTTAAAGATTGATAAAAATCTAAAGCAGGAACAGTTTGGAGATGTTTTTCTCGAGCTAAGCAATTCCGGCGCAGAGATTGCTCTGATAGGGATAAAAGCGGGGAAAGAATAAAATAATTACGAATGACAAATTACGAATTACTAATTGTGGAATTCGCTTTGTTCATTTATTTATGAAAATCATGCGTCTTGCGTCATGGGTCATGCGTCACTAAAACAACGAACAACGATTTACGAACAACGAATCACGAATTGAGGATATTATGAATGATAAAGAAGAAGAAAAGACAAAAGGAAGCTTTCATTTGAAAAAGATGGAGCATGATTCTATAGAAGATATATCAGCCGATAAACTTATGGAAAATGTAAGAAAATCAATAATGCCTAAGGGATTGGTTCTTTCCACAATATTTCATGTAGTGTTTATAGCATTGCTGTCTCTTGGCTTTATAAAGTTATGTGTTCAATATAAATCTATGGATCCAAGAACTATTATCCAGCAGGAACAAGAAGCTAAAGATGAAGCTCTGAAACAGCAGAAGAAAGAAGCAGCACAACAGGCTGTAATTAAACAGGCAAAAGCAGATGCAGCTTCTGAACAGCAGCCTGATAATGCGGCAGTCACTACAGATCAAACCACAGAAGATGGAAAACCTGTACCACAAGTACTGCAGGATATAAATGAGATATCTGATGAAAGACCAGTAAAATCTTCTATGGACAGTTTGGATGATGATTTCGAGTAAATTTCTTATACTTTATTTAATTTATATTGATACCATAGAATATAAAAATTCATGAACAATACCCTTAAAATTAAATTTTTATCCGGCCCGCAGCAAGGAACAAAATACAGTCTTAAACCTCCCATGGTATGTACCATCGGTCGGTCAGATGATTGTACTATTGTTATCAAAGATGACGGCAAAGTTTCCTGGCAACATTGTCAGATAGAAGTAGCAGATTCAATCTTAATAAAAGACCTTGATAGCTCTAACGGCATTTTAATTAATGGCAAAAAAATTGCTCCCAAAGTAAGTCACCCGTTGGTAGATGAAGATGAAGTTATGATAGGGGATTCTATTATTAAAATTGAAATTATTAAAACCCAAGATGTGCCTGATGCCTTCTCCGTTGATACAAATATAGAACATGAAAAACTACCAGTTAACAAAACGGAGGAAGTTGAACAGATGACTTTTGAGAAAAACGAGAAATCTGTTCCTTTCGATGCTCCGCATAATGCACAAGATGTCGAAGACAATATGCAAAACAGTCTCCCACCAAAAACAGAAAACAAAATATTGGACGATCAACCCAATAAAGAAACAGACCAAAGGCAAACTGTCAACAAGGAAATAGTGGTTAATAAACCCAATACAGAAATAGACAAAGATAGGCTTGCATCAAAAATAGAAAATCTAGCATTCGGTAAGAAACCCAAGAAGAAAATAAAACAAAACAGGGTTCTGCCAAAAACAGAAAACAAAATATTGGATGATCAACCCAATAAAGAAACAGACCAGACTCCAGCTGTCAACAAGGAAATAGTGGTTAATAAACCCAATACAGAAATAGACAAAGATAGGCTTGCATCAAAAATAGAAGCTCTGGCATTCGGTAAGAAACCCAAGAAGAAAATAAACCAAAACAAACCTGGCAAAGAGAAAATATCTATAATTGAAAAATCCAAAAACCTTTGGAAAAAGGTTAACATAATTGAAAAGTCCAAAAACCTTTGGAAAAAGGTTAACATAATTGAAAAGTCCAAAAATCTTTGGAAAAAGATTAATATAATTGGAAATCTTAAAAACTTTTGGAAAGAGATTAGCACAATTGCTAATCAAACATCCTCGCTTGTGCCACTTGAAGAAACTCAGCATGATAATGAAAAAATAGAAAATGATCAGAACTATGATAAAGAAAAGATGCTTCATATTATTGTAGGTACTTATAAACCAGTGCATTTAAATCAGCTTTTCATCAAAGAAGAATTTAATCTTACCGATTTTATTCTGAATGTGATATTCTGGTTGACGGAGAAGGTTCATTCAGGCACTTGTCTGTTTATAAGATATGTCAAAGCCTTTCTTCAATATTTCTTCAGTAAGGTATCATGGTCTATGCGTTTTGCCTTTATGCTTACTCTTTTGGGGACATTGGCAATAGCAATCGGAGAATTTGGTGCAGATAAATATATTTCCATGTCCGGGTTTGATGTTAAGCAGGTAAAATTATTGCAGAGCACCGGTATACTAAGCAGCTTCAACCTTTTTTCAACTCTATCAATATATGTTGGCTGTCTGATGCTTGTCAGCATGCTGATACTCCTCCTTAAAAATAGGATTTCTCTACTGTTTCTCAAAATAAGTGCAGCTGCATTTGGTGTGATAACGTTATGGACTTTGCTCTTTTTGGTTCGTATCCCTTCACTCATGCTGGAAATGGATAAGGCCGGAAAACTGTTTGATAAATATTATCGAAATCAGTTATGGATAACCTGGGTATGGTTATGGGTAATAATGGCTCTTCTGGCATTTGTGTTCCTAACCATTGTCACATTGTGTAAAGTTAAGCAGTATTACTGTGGTACAAAAGAAAAACAGTCCAATCTAATTGGCGATAAAATTGTTGAAGATTTAAATAACAGCAAAGATTCTCGTTTCAGAAGCTCAACATATTGGGCTGGATTTCTGCACATATTCATACTCTTTCTACCATTTCTTATGATAAGAGGATGTATGAAAGACTATGAGATTCCAAAAGGTGATGGTGCGCCTCAAAAAGTTGTAATCAAAAAGATAGAGAAACCAAAAAAGAAAAAAGAGTTTATATTCAACATGAACAGTGCAATTTCATTTTATGTTCCAGAGCTGGATGATGAAATGATGAAAGAGCTGGATAAAGAGACAGAAGATCAGTATAAAGCCTCAAATCTTGTAGGTAAACCTTCCAAAAAAGGTGGCAAACCGGGGTGGCCCAACGGAATGGAAGATGCAAGAATCAGATTTATTCGCCTGAAATATGCAGGAGGTGACTGGGATCAGAACATGGGCAAAGGAGCAGATTACAATTTCCTTCTTAAGTTTAGGGAATTGACAAACTTTAAGATTGCCGACAATACTGAAGCTATTGAAATTGCAGATTTAAGACGTTTTAGAAACAACAAAGCTCCTCCGTTTGTCTACATTACAGGCCAGGGAAATATTAACCTTTCCCAAAAAGAGATACAGACATTGCGTTGGTATCTTACAGAGCAGGGGGGTATGCTTTTTGCAGATAATGGAGGCGGAAACTTCAATAACTCCATTCGTTCCGTAATACTCAGGGTGTTTCCTGAACGAGAATTTGTTGATATTGCTAATGATGACATTATTTACCAGGCTCCATATTATTTCCCGGATGGGGCTCCTAGGTTGTTCCATCACTCTGGTGATAGAGCTCTGGGTATAAATTATAATGGTCGTTGGGCTGTATTCTACCATCAGGGTGATATAAATGATGCATGGCAGACTGGTGGCAGTGGTTCCAGCGAGGCCGTTATATCTCAGGCTTATAAGATGGGTGTCAATGTTGTTAATTATGCTTTCACCACATATATGGGGCTTCATTATAGTGAAGAGTAAAAAAAATAATAGTTAATGGTTAATAGTAAATGGTTAATGGTTGAAATTCATGTAGGGGGCTACCTGCGTGTTGCCCCTTATTTATATTAGGGCGAACACATAGGTTCGCCCGTACATTAATTAAATCATGCGTCTGGCGTCATGAGTCATGTGTCAAAACAACTAAAAAATAATAACTTGTTTAAGATTGTAAAGCAACACCAAGGTTTTTCCATTTCCCATTCTTTTGTATGTACTACAATCCATCATTTTCTTGCCTATCAGCCGTCTTGTCGAGCCGTATACAGGAACTGCGAAGGCTGAGCCCGTTCTTGCAATACAATACTGATTTGCAGATTTTAAGGTAGCTCAACCTTCTAGGTTGTTGGCGTTTTGCACTTGCAGCGAAGATCGTTGTATTACCTTGGGGTAGCTCAATCTTCTAGGTTGTTGGCGTTCTTCACTTGCACACGACCAGCGGAAGTGAGGCTGGAGTTTCCGACAGCAATGAGCGTAGCGAATGGCCTACAGGTTATGTATTATTGCATTATAAATTCATAAACTGTATGAACTTTATATTAAAGTTCATCTGCAACCCAGCTACTAAGAAGAACAGAAGCTTTAATCTTAGACTTAATATGCCGTAACCGTTCACGGGGTATAGTATAGAAGAGCCGCATGATGTCAGCGTGATTACCTCGATAATCTGTGTCTAAGAATGGTTCAGGATCAGCCCGGCATCCCGTCGGCGTGGGTGCCGGGCACATTAGCCCAAGACGGGTAACAGTGAAGGCTCGGGTTTTCCGCAGAAGTGTGCGTGGACGGCAGCAAGGATGAACTCAAAAGCGGATCGTCCTTGCAAAGAGCACGTACCGACTACAGTCCAGAGACGTTCGTTGGTTTCCCGCCCCGTTTTGCTGCGTGTGCCTTGTGTGATACGACGGTCTATAACCACGAAACGCACTGCTTGTTCAGCGATGTTGTTGGTTGGTCCCATGCCGGGGGTGGTGATGAATTCGAAGTAGGCCTTGCCGTTTTTGCGAAATCGCCTGGCCATGTTGAAAGCTTCTCTCTTTTGCTCCTTGCCGTTTTTATCCAGGCTGGAGGGAACGTCTTTGAGTGCAGCATCCATAATCTTTTCGCGGGCATAGCCCATCGCACGATCAAAGTCGTCGGGCTCGAGATTTTCGCGGTCATCTGCCTGTGCGTTGCACGCAGACAGGTGGATGATTTTGAACATATCTTTAATCGCAGCGAGCAGCTTCTTTCCATAAACTTTTGTCTGAGCATCTGGAAGGCCTGTGAGGTACTTGACATCGCGGATCAGATGGGCGATACAGAACTGCAGGGTAACGTTGAAGTCCTTCATGTACTTATGATAAGCCGAGAAGTAATCGCAACCGAGTACACCAGCGAATTCCTCACCGAGCACATCGATCAACACCTTTGACCCACGGGATTTGTCGATTTTGAACAGCACGTAAAGATCGGCCCTGAAAACCCAGGTCCAAAATTTTTCGCCATTTTCCTTATGACCTGTTTCGTCCACATTGATGGTCTGCTCCAGAGGCAGTAGCTTGAGAAGCTCTTCATAAGGAGCATCCAAGGCGTGAGACGC
>Ga0209414_1000445_pt1 | contig 19683 bp, 12 predicted proteins | sample LakVidmifraction_4_FD_181154 | JGI IMG/M metagenome (GOLD analysis project Ga0209414, IMG submission 181154) | Hypersaline microbial communities from Lake Vida, Antarctica - Brine Hole Two &gt;0.2 micron (SPAdes) (version 2) | ecosystem: Environmental > Aquatic > Non-marine Saline and Alkaline >... | reverse complement strand
GGAGCCATTAGCGCCAAGTATGGCGGTGACTTTATTTACTCGATACTGGTCTTGCGTGGTATCAACATAAAAGTCATAGTCAGTCTTAGTAGGTTGTTTACCCAAAGTAAATGATACTTCAGTAGATTCTGGGTAAGAGTAGAAGTTATTAAATCGAATATAAGTAATCATATTAAGTCACTTTTAACGAAATATTGTGGTTTCATTGATAATATAGCATATTAAATATTGTGGTACACTGCTAAAGGCTTAGTTGAACTCTCATATGTTCATAAAAAATTATGAGTAATAATGAATAAACTCAGCACAGAACATTGAGTAGAAACTAACTTACGCTCAATTTATTGGCTAGGAGCAGATACAGCGACTTGTAAAATTGAAAATTGGCGCAGCGGCGATAAATGTCAACAGAACTCAACGGTTTGACCAAACGTTATGATTGAAAAGCTAGTTTAAGACTCTACTCCGTTGTTAGAGCCTATCAATTAGTACAGATATCCAAAGAGCCATTCTTAGTTTTGTAACAATAGAGTAAGTGATTAGCACCGGCTGCTTCAGATTGCTTTATCTTCGTATGAAAAGTGCCATCTCTCAAATAAGAAATAACCGGGCTACCATTCAAATCGTACTCACATTCTCCATCCATACTGCATGCACCTTCAAATAGATAAGACTTACTGCCAATCTTTATATTTTCATAAACACCACCAGCACCGCCGCCTGCCGAGACAATACATGACCGTGTCTTTTTCAAGCTATCACCTGAATAGATGTGGCATACCTTGACTTCATCAGGGCTTGAGTGAGCATGTGATAGGAGAGGTAAGCTTAGAGCAGCGAAAGTGATAGCAATGGTTTTGTAATTCATGAACGTATCCTGTTTAGAGAGGGTTACTAAAAATTTAATGCAACTTAGCCAAAGCGGTGTCAGCATCTGTGTTGCAACAATCGGTGATAGATAGGTTTTTTGCTTTCGGCAAGCATCGCAATGGCAATTATGTAAGCCTTGTAATCAGGACAGTAAGTGTAATAGAACAATATTTCTAGTCAACTAAATTCTAGTAAGAAATAAGCCTATACTATCAACCGATAGAATTCAGATTAACTCTCACTATAAAAATAAATAATTATCTATAAAACTGAATTAAGATTTTGAATACAGCCTGCTTTACATTTGCCTTTGAACAGCTAATTTACATATACTGTAGGATTACTAAACTGTTATATTTAAGTAACACTAAATGAACCAAGCTGCTCATAATAAATTAATTGCCTTTATCTGGTCTATCGCTGATGACTGCTTAAGAGATGTCTATGTACGTGGTAAGTACCGTGATGGCATATTCCAATGGTGGTACTTAGACGTTTAAATAGTCTACTAGATCCGACTAAAGCTGCAGCTACGGATGAGCTGGCTTTTAAGAAAAATGAGCTTGATCTAAAAGAATCTGACGATGATGGACTGAAAGAAGTCTCAGGTTATGTGTTCTATAACACCAGTAAGTGGACACTAAAAACTCTAAAAGAAACCACTACCAATAGCCAGCAGATCCTATTAGATGATTTTGAAGAGTATTTGCATGACTGTAGTGATAACGTCGATGTGTATAGCTCATGGTGGCAATCTCATTTTGGCAGTGGATAGAAACTTTGATCCTAGCGTATCTAGGTCTTTTTTTACCTGCTCTTTGAAAGTGCACTTCATTTGTTAATCTAAGTTTTGAATTGGAGAGTGTAGACATGTCATTGACCATAGATAGTCCGCCAAATGCAGCGGCACTTATGCATTCTCTGCGGGATATCGGTTATGAACTAGATACGGCTTTGGCAGATATTATCGATAATAGTATCACCGCAGGAGCAAGTGAGGTAAATATTGCTTTTGAGACAGATCCTGTGATTAAGGTTGCTATCGTTGATAATGGTGGTGGCATGAGTCGAGAGGAGCTTATCAAAGCAATGACGATTGGATCAAAAAGCCCTTTAGTCGAACGCTCTACTAAAGACTTAGGTAGATTTGGCTTGGGTTTAAAAACGGCTTCTTTTTCACAGTGCAAACGTTTAACAGTAGTTACTAGACAGTTTGATCAGACGTGGGCGATGTGTTGGGACTTGGACCAAGTTACTAAGTCCAATTGCTGGGAGTTAATACAGCTTAGCGATGATGTAATGGCTGATATCTATCAGTTCGATCAACTGGAAGATACAGGTACTTTGGTAGTATGGGAAATTTGTGACCGTTTGCAGGGTGATGGAAATCGTAGCAACGATAACCATGTGTTGCAAAAGTTCGATAATGCCGAAAATTACCTGGGATTGATCTTTCACCGGTTTTTAGGCAAATCACCAAGCGCTGTATCGAATTTGGACATTATTATTAACGGTAGAGCAATAGGTTACGTTGATCCCTTTTTTCGTCATAAACCAGCCACTCAAGTACATACTCTTGAAACCATCAAATATAAAGACGTGTACATTAAAATACAGGGCTATACTTTACCGCACCATACAAAATGTACCAAAGAAGAGTATGACAAATATTCTTTAGGTAGCTATAGAGATAACCAAGGGTTTTACGTCTATCGAGCCAATAGACTTCTTATAGCAGGTGATTGGTTCAGATTGGCTACCAAATCAGACTTAACCGCTTTAACCCGAGTCGAGATTGATCTACCCAACAATTTTGATAGTGAATGGCATATTGATATCAAAAAATCACATGCCAAGCCGCCAGAGCAAATGCGAGACCAACTCAAGCAATACATAGACACCTATATACAAGGGTCTAAACGTGTCTATAACTCTAAAGGTTATAGACACAAGGGAGATGTCACTCCTCTTTGGCAGCTATACACCAATAAAAACTTACGTTCTTATCAGATTAATAAAGATTATCCATTAATTACGCAGTTCATGGCAGGACTAGACGCTAAGCAATCAAGCCAGCTTAAGCAAATATTGGGCTTGATTGAAGAAAGCTTTCCTATTGATCAATTACATGTGGATTATGCGTCATCTCCCAAAGACTTTAAAACTAAACATACCGATAAAGAATTAGAGGTACTAGCGCTTAGTTACCTTGAAAACTTCGCTGAGTTAGATCTACAGAACAATGTAGATATTGTTGCAAGCTTCTTCAAGACAAATGAGCCATATAGCAATTATCAAGATAATTGGTTAGATTTTTTAAATCAAATTCAAGGATAGAATAATGGATGATAAAACCCTAAATAAAATTTATGATACTTGTGTCAACATAATGAGCTTAGGTAAAGATAAGCGGACCAAAGTAGAAATCTTAACTCAGACAGTGATGCTCTATGGTTTTGACATCCAAGAGGAGCGGGAGGCTATTGAAGTAATTCTCGATAAGCTGACTGTCTTTTTTGATACTAAACAAGAAAACTCTCATGTTTTAGATGATCAAGAAATAACGCCTTGGATGCATACGGTAGATAGCGATAAATACTACAGCGAACGTTATTACAACTTCTTGCAAAATGAAGAGCAGTTACCTGCAAGAGTTATTGACGTCATGAAGCGTACGAATGAAGATATTTTAGAACGACTAGGTAATCCAAAGATGGACATGCCTTTTAAGAGGCAAGGTTTAGTAGTAGGAAACGTACAGTCAGGAAAGACAGCCAACTATTTATCGTTGATAAACTTAGCAGCTGATTACGGCTATAAGTTGATTATCTTGATCACTGGTATTCATAATAACTTGAGGTCACAAACTCAAAAGCGAGTTAATAAAGGATTTATTGGATATAACAGCGATGAGCAAAAATATGCTGGTGTAGGTGTAACTAATGATAAAGAGTTGCTTGAACTTATTATGGCTAAACAGCCACATTGTTTTACGAGTCTAACTGAAGACTTTAGCGGCAAAATTCGCAAGACAACCGCTGTTCGCTTACAAAGCGCTAAAAACCCAGTCATTATGGTAATTAAGAAAAACTATCACACGTTAGATAATGTGATTAAGTGGTTAAGAAATAATGAGGGTGGGCAACGATTTATTAACGAGCCAGCACTAATTATTGATGATGAGGCAGACAATGCTTCGATTAACACTAGTAAGCATCCAAATGAGACGACCAGAATAAACAGTCAAATACGTGAGACATTTAACTTGTTTCGCCAAGGCTCCTATATTGGTTACACCGCCACTCCATTTGCCAATATCTTTATAGATCCTGATAACTACGATAAAGCATTAGCAGACGATTTATTCCCTAAACACTTCATTTTCACACTTGTACCACCGTCAAATTATCTAGGAGCAACTCAATTCTTCTTAGGTGAAGACGGAGAGCCTAACTATAACTCTCCTCATGTAGAGTTCATTGAAGATAATGAGGACAGTATTCCTTTAAAAAAACCTAAAGACTTTGTTTTGACCGAGTTGCCTAAGAGTTTGATTGTAGCTCTTTATGAATATTTAGTAAGTATTGTTATTAAAGGCATGCGCCCAGTTAGTAATAAACATACATCAATGCTAATCAATATATCGCACAAAACGCAAGAGCAAGCTGAAGCACAGTACCTAGTCAGTCAAGAGATGGAAGCGATCAGATTAGCAGTAAAGTTTCATGGTGCCAAATCACAACAAGAACGTATTAATAATCCGCATTTAGAAGGCCTGTATCGCAAATTTTTACCTCATTCGGACGGATGTAGTGTTGATGAGTTCTTTACTCAGCTCCAAAAAGTCATCGATTCAGTCAAAGTAAGAATGATTAATAGTAAGAGTAAAGATAAATTAGATTATGATAATTATGATAACGGTCTTAACGTCATTGCGATCGGTGGCTACAGCCTATCGCGCGGATTTACACTAGAAGGTTTAACGGTCAGCTACCTAATACGTAATACGGCTATGGCAGACACCCTATTACAAATGGGGCGTTGGTTTGGATACCGAGAGCATTACAGTGATCTTTGTAAACTGTACATACCTGAAGCCTCTTTCGAGTGGTATGCTTTTATCGCTCAATCAATTGAAGAGCTACGCTCAGAATTTGCGATTATGGAGCAAAATGGTCTGACGCCTTCAGAGTTTGGGTTAAAAGTTAGAACCAGTAACAGCGGACTATTAATAACGGCACGCAACAAAATGTATCATACAGAGCCTGTAACGCTATCAGAAAGCTTCTCAGAGGAAGCCTTTACGCTTCGTGGTTTAGCTTTAGATAATCTGCCTAGGCAACGCAATACATTTAATGATTTTGCAATAGTAATTGCTGATAACTATGATCATGAAGCAGTTTATAATCATAAGCAAAATAAGACTGATAAGCAGTTCAATTTAGTGAGAAGTGTCAATATAGATGAAGTTATAAACTTATTGAACGATTATAATTATTCAATCGATGACAAAGAAAGGAAGGAGGCGCTCATCTCATATATTGATGAGCGTCGAGAGGAACTGGCGACTTGGGACATTGCAATTCATAAAAATTATTTAGGTGAAGGAGCTTCGTCTCAAACTCGTACCTTTGCAAAATCTAGCTATCATTCAGACCATGTTAAAACTACTGACGGTGGTGGTCGTATCTTAAGACCTTGGGAAGAGGCTTTCGGTTTAACAGATGAGCAGTACGCACGTGCAGAACAACAAAAAGAGAAATCAAAAGTCAAACAAACCGCTCGATTCTATAGAAGAAATAGAAGTCGGCCTTTGCTCGTGCTTAAGTCTTTTGATCTTCATAAGGGCATTCAAAGAGCTGATGTTGAAGAGCCAATGTACAAAGATGTACCAGCTTATGCGATCAGTTTTCCAAAATCTAGTAACCATAATCCTGTTAGTTATATAGTTAACAAAGTCTTTATGGAAGACTACTTTGGAGACGAAGACGAGTCAGATGAATTAGGAGAAGGCGATGAATGACCTGACCGAGCTTCAAAGCTACTATGCTGATCTGATGAATGAGCTCGATCATAGCTCTACCTCGCAGGGTAACTATAAGGAGCTTTTATTCATTGAGAAGATACTACCTTATATTGAGGAACAAGGCGTTGTTGATGACTTAGAGCTGTACCACTTTTACAAGCCAGGATCTCGTTATGGGCGTATTGATGGATTAGGTTTTAACGGCGACTTTAATGACCTAGACTTAGATCAATTAGAACTAGTTATACTCATTAACGACTTCGTTCATGATGACAATATTAAATCTTTAACAAATAGTCGCATTGAACAGTTGAAAAAAGCAGGTATTAACTTTTTTAATAGTGCGTTGAAAAAAGATTTCATTGAAAGCTTAGAAGAAAGCTCAGATGGTTATAGAGCAGCTAAAGAGATATTCCAAAAATATAAGCGTATTGAGTCTATTAAGCTCATCATTTTAACTAATGCTCAAATTAGTAGCCGGGTGGCTGATAAAAAGGAAGTAGATGAAGATGTAGACATCCCTTTAACTGTTGATGTCTGGGATATAAAACGTATATTCGATCTGGAAAACAGCCAATCAAAGTCTGAAGCAATTGAAATTGACTTAGATGACTGGGGAGGGTCAATACCCTCACTATTAGCAACACAGTCAGAAGAGCTAATAAGTTATTTATGTGTTGTAAATGGACAGACGATAGCTGATCTATACGATGAATATGGAGCAAGATTATTAGAGGCTAATGTCAGAAGTTTTCTACAGTTTCGTGGCAAAATTAATAAAGGTATTAGAAAGACGATTAAAACAGAGCCTGAGTATTTCTTTAGCTATAATAATGGCTTGACTGCTACGGCATCCGATGTGGAGTATGATAAAAGCAAACAAGTCATTACAAAGATAAATAACCTACAGATCGTCAATGGTGGGCAAACTACAGCTTCTTTACTATTAACTCAGAAAAAAGATAAAGTAGATTTAAGAAACATACAGGTTCAACTTAAGCTAAATGTGGTGAGTGATGCTAAGTCAGATGATCTTATTAGTAACATTTCTCGCTTCGCGAACTCTCAAAATGCGATTAAAGATTCAGATTTCTTCTCTAACCACCCCTTCCATCGCAGTCTTGAAAAGCTATCACGACAGATACTCGCTCCAACTTCAAAAGAGCGGATCAAACCTACACGCTGGTATTATGAAAGAGCAAGAGGCTCTTACCTAAATGCTCAAAGCAAATTAACTGAGGCGGGGAAAAAGGCTTTTAAATCTGAACATCCAAAAGAGCAGTTAATCATAAAAACAGATTTGGCTAAGATTTATCTCATTTTTGACAAAAGGCCTCATGATGCTATTAAAGGGGCTCAAATAGCATTTAGAGGGTTCGCACAGCTGATTGAAAAGATATGGGATAATAATCCTGAGACAATAAATGAGTATTTTTTTAAAGAGTTAGTAGCAAAGTTTATTATCTGGCAAGCCTGTAAAAAAGCAGTGTATAAGCAGGAAGCGTTCGTTGGTAATACTAAAGCAACGTTAACCGCTTATACGATATATATTCTAAAAGCTTTAATGGATAAACAAGGTCTTGAGTTCAATTATACAAAAATATGGCAAGATCAAGCCGTAAATGATTTTTATCACGAGCAGTTTGTTGAGACTTCAATTGGGATAAACGCTCTACTCAATCAGTTCAGTGAAGATACTGGAAAGGCTGTATTATCTATGGCTAAGTCTAAAGATAACCTGGTTAAAGTACAGTCTATTATTGATAAGGGTGATTACTTCTCATTAGATATGATGTTTAAAACCCAATTGGTTTCAAAAAATGTTATTGAAGAAAAGCGCCAAGATTCAGCTCAGCAAACCAAGACAGTGACTAAAGCTGTAAGTAGCTTGATAGAGCTTTGTAATACTCCTCCAGCCAAGTGGCTAGACTTAATAAAGAATGCGGAAGATGAAGGCATACTTAGTGAAAATGATCAACAGATTTTGTCTCTAGTACCTAACGTGCTTCTTGGAAAATCACTAAAGACACCAACAGATAAACAGGTTGGTTTGATCAATAAAACCTTAGCTAGGCTAGAGGATAAAGGGGTTTATTTGTAAGTACGGTAATATTCTGCATAATATTTAAAAGCAACTTACATGTGTTGTCATGATAAACAAGGCTTAACAGGGCATCTAACTGATACTAACTAGTTGCCTAAAATGGAATGGATTTTTAAAGTCATAAGTGAGAAGAAAACAGAGCTTCGCTATCGATTAGACTAGCGAAGCTCTGTTTTCTGTAAAAATAAAGTAAAGTAAAGTATTTTAGTGCTTTGGTGAACTATCTATTTCTTGTAGTCGTTGAAAGACGGTGTCTGAAAACGGCTTAAAGTAATTCCATGACTTGTATTTTTGGTTGTATTGACCGCCACCTTCGTTACGCCATTGCTTTAGTATCTCAATAACATCATGGTTATAGGTCACACACTTAATGGACACCATGCCTGAATTAAAGACCCTGACATCTACCCAAGCGTGGTTAATGGTAAAGCGATAGATGGTATAGCCTTTATCAAAGCTTCCATTGCTATTCTCATCAGTGCTGCTCTGGCAATTATAGACAGACTCAGGTAATGGTGTAGGGGCTACTGGTATTGTTAATGATTTCGATGCTGGGAATATCCACTGCTTATTACTGACACAGTCTAAAATATGATCTTTAGCTTCCTCACTTGGTAATTCAATACCTTGTGTGATAATTTCTCTCAAATCGATCTCAATGGTCTTAATACCCAACTGCTTAATAAAATCTGATTTATCCGTATCGATGAAAGAAGTCACGGCGACTTCGATAAATACCATTTCCCCGTCAACCGTTGCCACTATATCAGGTCGAATACACCCAACAGATTGTTCTGCAATCAGTTGGTCAAATTGCCAAGTCTTATCCTCATCATTTTCGTCATCAGGTAGTGATGGTAGGGTCAAATACTTCTCTTCTATAATGACTTGCTTAGCGAATTTGTGTAGGATACTTTCAGGGTGAATAGTGCAGCTTTCTTTATTGTTGAGATGCGCAAAATGATGCTCATTCTTATCACCTTTACGAGCCACAACAGGCTCCGCGCATTCAAAGCAAAAACACATACAAGCCAGCCCTCGCTCTACTTGCTTAATATTGACGATCTGCTTTTGCTCGTTAACAGCAATTGACATTGACATAGTTACCATCCTCTTATTAGTTTGTTAGGAGTGAGGTAACTATGAAGTGAAATTAAACTCTAAAACAGATAGCTATTAGGGTTCCAATAGGGGTTTAACCGGTACACTACTATGGAAAACAAACGCTTAGAGGTATTTGAAGAGCTCAAAAAGCAGCTCCTTAATTTTCCAAGAGATACTCTTTATGATAAATATTTAGATACGATAGTAAGTGCACAGCTTAAGAAGATAAAATATTCAGATGATAGTTTTGAACCTGAAAAGCTATCGAGACAATACGTTTATGCGAAAGCCAAGGGTGTTAATGAAGATGCTGTAGACGGTCAAACCGCTAAAAACTCGATCAAAACTACGAAGTTGAATTCAGAGTTAGATAAATTTATTCATTCACAACCAGACTGCAAAGAGGCGTTCGATGATATAGGATATATGCCCGTAGTTATTGCTTCTTTATCAAGTGGTGGTGCGAAGAATAGAGCGCTACTTTGGATGGATATTGAGCCAGTAAGAGGTGATAGCTATGAGCTAGAACAGATATTAGATACGACAAGCTTAGACGTTGATGAGGAAATTGAAGATGAAGAGGACTTAAGCTTTGTTACTTATGAGCGCAAACCTGAATCAGAGATTAAACCGTCTTTGTTTACTAAGCTCTTTTTTAAGAAAGGTAAGTTAAAGCTTCGAAGTTTTAGTGGGGTGCTGCTAATGTTGTTGCTGATGCTAAGCTTCGTTGCAGATATTCTTATCACTATATTTTCAATATTAGTTATATTGTTGTTAAGTGACTTGCCAAGTTTTAGACTCTGGCAAGTTATGGTTCTCTTACTATTGATCCCTGTCGCTTACCTTAACTGGCGATATTTTTTTATGCCGCTATATGTGCTGCCTCATCATCGTGTGATCAAAGCGCCTATGTTTTTTGCTAATATTAATGTTGAAAATGCTGACATTGAGATGTATCGCAATAAATATAAATTGAATATAGCTAGGATTACAGAGTTCACTGCAACTTGCCCCATTTGCTCTGGAGTGATACAACTAGCTAATGGTAAGCCAGATCAAAAGCAGCCTCTAGTAGGACGCTGTAAGGAAGCACCTCATGCGCATGTGTATAGTTTTGATCGAATGACTATGAAAGGCTACTTTTTGGGTGTGCCTAGCTACTTATTCGATAAACTCTAATTCTTTAATAATGAAGAGTAGGGACTATCTTTTAAGATGCTGTTAAGATATGAGCCAAATTATTATCTAAAGTCAGTTTTCATAACAAGGTTTATAGAATTCTGATAATAAATGAAGGTGCGCATGGAGTCTGAAGCTTATAGCCATGAAGAGCAGTATGATACTTCTATAAATATTATAGGGAGTATTAAAGAGCTTGATACAATCTCTAATTTGATTAAAGCAGAGCTATATCCAGATATAAAGGATAGAGAACTGATTAGGCAAGAGCTAGGGATTAGAACTGAAAAGAGCATTTCAAGAATTGAGCACGGTGTCAAAAAAGCTTTCATGTCTTTTGTTAGCGACGAGCATGAACGGTTTTTTCATAAAATATTTAGTAAAGACCTCAACAAAGCTGATATGTCATTCATATTGTATTGGCAGCTTTTAGTCACTAATCCGTTATTTCGAGAAATGACGAGTGGACTATTTGTTAAGTATTATTTTGAAGGTCGGGTGTATATCGATACAGATGATGTCTTAGGGTATGTTGTAGAGCTTAGAAATAAAAATGAGAGTGTAGTCTGGTCTGAGAGCACTATAAAAATAATTGCCAACAAGTATCTCAACCTAATGGCCAAACTCGGATTTTTAGAAAAAAAAGGTAGAAAAAAGGTTTTCGTATACGCCACCTTATCACCTGAGCTACAGGTTATCGCATTATATTTTTCGAAGTTTTATCCGTCTGGAAGTAGTAATGTCTTGTCTAAAGAGTTAGCAAGGTTAAGTTTCATTCCTCAAGAAGACTTGGTCCACAAGTATAAGAAGCTATCAAAAAATGGTCTGTTTGATATGAGCTTTAACGGGGAAGCTTTAACATTTAATATGAATGATGATATTGAGAGAGTAATTGATGTCTTATATGAGTAATTATCAGGCTAGATTTGCAAGCCTAGACGAAGCACTTAGAAACAGAGACCAAATTGTTAGAAAGGCCAATGGCGGTAATAGTATCTTATTCTCTTATCTACCAGAAAAAGAGCAAGATTATATCTCATGTGCCAAACAGCACTATGGTGATGGATCGGAGCTCAAGGTAGAGTTCATCGATATTAGTAAACTACTTGTTACCTTCATTGATAGAGATGGCTGGGATGATTTCTCTAATTATTACAGTGAGATGAAGCCCAGTCATATCGTTTTTAAGTCAGATGATCCAGAGGAAGATCTTTTTGACTTGATTATTCAAGCTATCAAAACAGCCAGTGCTAATGATAGGATACCGTTTTTAATACGGAGTGGTTGCCTATTTGGCACGGGTATTGAAAACGTTAATATTATGGAACATCGAGATGTCATGAGTCTTAAGCACCCATTAGTCATATTCTATCCATCGATAATTTCTGAAGACAATATTCACTTTTTAAACTTTAAACCAGCATCTAAGTATCGCTGTACTTTAGTGACGTAAGGAAGAAATATGACAACTATAAAAGACATACTCGTATTAGATCTTAAAAAAGATATTAAAAACGTTATAGATCTTGAAGATCGTTCAGAAGCAGAGATACAAGAAGAAATTGAGTCGTACATCGTTACTGAGGGGATCGGTAGGCACTTAGGTAAGTTTTCTGATGAGTTTACATCAAATATTAACGAGACAGGCGTTTGGTTGTCGGGCTTCTATGGTTCTGGCAAGTCTTATTTTGGCAAGATGTTAGGCTATATAATTGATAACCCTATTATTAATGGCACCTCTGCCCGAGAGCGTTTTATTCCTAGACTAAAAGGGGTAACTGACGCGAATCTTATCGAGAACTCTATTCGTAATTTGGATAAGATTAACAGCCGTGTTGTATTTTTAGATGTTGCAAAACAAAATACTGAGCGCGGTTTAGCTTTTACCTTGTTTTCTAATCTACTAAAAAACCTAGGCTTAAGAGATGACATATACGGTTACATGGAGTTTGATCTTCTAACTGAAGGTAAATTCGACGAGTTCAAGGTGATAGTACAGAGGCTGGAATCAGAGCCATGGGATGAGCTCAAAAAAAGTAACCGTAGAGTTGCTGGAGTAATGCGTAAAGCTTATATCGAGATGGGTCATAGTGAAGGTGACTATGAAGACACTAAAAATATATACAGTGCTGCAATTGATGGTTTCTCAGCCAGCAAGTTTAAAGAAGTTTTAAATAATTATTTTGAGTTTAAGTCTGACGAGACTTTAGTGTTCATTTTTGATGAAGCCAGTGAAGCTATTAGTCAAAGGAAGTTTACGCTCCTAGATTTGGAAGGTATTAGTGAAGCACTTTCGAGTGTTAGTAATAGGGTATGGACGATTGCTATTGCCCAAGAAAAGCTTGATGACGTTATCAATAATGCTAATGTAAGCCGTAGTAACTTGATCAAAGTAACTGATCGATTTAAAACCAAGATCCATCTTGAGTCAACTGAAGTAGATATCATTATTCGTAGCCGTTTATTGCAAAAGACGGAACAGGCAAGAGAAGACTTAGTTAATTATTATAAGAAGAATGAGGGTCTCATTAGTGATGCGACTAATTTGAAGTCTTCATTCCCAACAATTACAAAGTCAGCTGATGATTTTGCGATTTATTACCCCTTCCACAAGTATCAATTTGATATTTTACAAAAGTTCTTATTCAGCTCGAATGCGTTAGTAGCAACACAAGTTGCTGCTCGTGGCATGATTATTACTACTTTTGATATCTTACGAAAGCAGATGCGAGATAGGGAGCTATACGCCTTTACTCGAGGTTTTGAGGTTTGTGATCAGGCTCAAACTGCTCCGCCAATTGACTTAGTCAATAAATACGATACAGCTAAAAAGACTCTTAGAGACAGTGATATCGAAATTGATGGTGAACAGTTACTAAAAACTATACATCTACTCTCTGATTCAGAAGTGGTTGAGCCAAATCTAGATAATATTACCAAGAGCTTTATTTCAGATATAACCAGTTATTACGACTATAAACCTAAAATTGAGTTAGCTTTAGAACTGTTGTTAGATGCAAAGGTACTACTATCTTCTAATAATAATTACAAAATTACATCTGATCTTGAAGGCAAGATGTTAGAGGAGATGAAGAGCTTCGATATTGAGCTATTTAGAAAGAAACGTGAGCTAACGAAGCACTTGATTGATTACAAAATGTTTAATTCAGTGGCATCTTATAGTGATGGTAGCGACTCTTTTAAGTTTAATGTATTAACAGACTCAGGCGAAGAGCTAGTAGCATCCAATGATAAAGCACTAAAAATTGTTGTTTATAGCTTATTTAACATTAATGACGATAGACAAGATGTCGTTGAGCAGTTGAAGCTAGACACACAATATCAAAAAGATACTATTACCTTGATACCTAAAATATCTGACTTTTCTGAAATTGATAAGTTAATAGGTGAGATCGAACGTTATAAGCATATTGAAGATAAGTACTCAAACGAAAAAGATAGTAATAAACGTCAGATTGTTCGACAGTTTCAAGTCATTCGAGAGGAAAAGCAAAGAGCCTTGAGGGGGTTGATTGAGGATGCTTATTATAATGCGACTTCGGTTTATATGTACGATGATGATCTGTTGAGTGCAGATAGTTTCAAGAGCATTGTAAATAGTAGACAAAAAAATGCTGTGAAGAATATCTTCACTAAACGCTTATCTAATCAGCTTTCTGAAAACTTAGTCCCTAAGATTTTTAGCACACCTAAGGAAAGCCTTAGCGATTTATTTACATCAAATGACTTTCAGTTTTTTGATGATAACGGTAATTTTATTGGTGATAACTTAAAAATCGTTGAAGAACTGAATGCTAAGATAAAGTCGCGCTATATAGATGGCAAATCTATTGAAGCTGATTTTTCAGGAGCACCATGGGGTTATAGCTATGGCACTTTAGTGGCTTCGCTTGCAGCCTTACTTCGTGCTGGTCGCCTTTCTGTTAAATTTAATGGTGGTACGTATTTTTCTCACGATCAAAAAGCAGTACATGATGCCTTTACTAACACCACTAAGTTTAAATCTGCTTCTTTTAAGTCAATTACCGCTACTTTAACTGCTACTCAAAAGAGTCAAGCGGTACAGTTACTAATGGATCTATCAGCTCAGGATTATATCGGTAAGAAAGTTGATTGGAATATTAACGATTTTGATCTAGCTGAGAATATCAACTTAATGGCAGCATACTTTATTAGTGCCATCAATAGCCTTCATAATACCGAACAAAACTTTGAGGGGCTATTTCCAGCAGTAATTGAATTGAAAACTACCTTACAACCCTTTTCGGGGCAGGTGACAGAAAGTAACTATATTGAAAGGGTTGAATTGCTACTTGAGCATAAGGATGATTTTAGTAATGCTATTAAGACAGTTTTAAAAACACAGAAGTTTGTCAAAAAGAACCTCCCTAAAGTAAAGGATTTCAAGCGGTTTATTGATAGTGTTCATCAAGAGCTTTCGAAAGCCGATCGTAAAAATATTGATATAGAAGAAGCTTCTCAAAATTTTGATCGTCTGTTTAAGCAAGACATAGTAAAAAACTTCGTTGACTTACAACAACAAGTGCAAGTGATCAAGGATGCTTATTATAAGCTCGTTAAAACGGCTTCAGAAGCAATGAATCATGAGTATAGGGCACTTAAAGGTAAGGTAGACGAAGCACAACGTGAACTTCAAAAGTATCCTATTGACCCTAACAAACGGAATCTACAACAACTTGAATTATTAAAGATATACGTAGATAAACGTGTGATTGGTGAACCTGCTCTAGGCTATAGTACGAATTGCTCAAATAGTGGTTATTCATTATCTGATATTTTAAATTACACTATTCAAGCACCTTTAAAAGACCATGAACTATTGATCTTAAGAAGTAGCTTCATTAAAGAGGAGCTACCACAGCAAGATGATTCAGAACTTGCTACTGATCTAGAGAATGATTTTGAGAGTGACTCTGAACGTCCACCGCTACCTGTACCTAAAAAACCTCGTAAGGTTGCTTTTAATATACCTAGTCGAGTAATGACTGTGCAGGATTATAAAACATTCTTAACTCGTCAACTGAGTGCGGTTATGAGTGCAAAGCCAGAAGATGAAATCGAACTAGAAATAGAAATACAGGACTAAGGGTAGAATAAAATGAAGTTAGCTGATCACGTAGAGCAAATAAGAGAGCTGATTGAAGCCTCTTTCGATAAACAGTTTGCTCGATTAGGCTTTGGTAAGACCAAGCAAATAGACGACGACAAAGCTACCAATCTCCCTGACGAGGTTAAAGCTAAGCGTGAACGCTTTATCGCTATGTTAGATAATCACATCAGTGAAACAGGTAGCTATGAGAGTGGTCGTGAAAAGCTTTTAGATGAGCTAACTTTCACCTTGTTTAACCGTCTAGCTGCCATTAAAGTCATGGAAGCAGCTAACTTGTTTCCACCTGTTTTAACGAAGCAGGTAGAGCATGGAGACCGCTCACTTGGCCATAAAATGTGGTTAGAGATATATCCTCATATGCGTGACGAAGAGCTTGAAGGGATCCGAGACTATATAAAATTTGCCTTTGATGAATTAGGTGGAACGCTACCGCTTTATAGCAAAGCGTATTCCTATGCATTATTACCAGACACCATCAGTCTCAACGATATCATTGATCGATTTAATGCAGTTGAGACTGATGATCAAATTGTGACCGCTTATGAAGATGGTATTTGGTCTAGTGATGATGTCTTAGGTTGGATGTACGAAAGCTATAACAACCAAAAGAAGCAAGCGCATAAAGACAGTAAAGATAAAACTGAATACAACAAAGTATCGCTTCAATCACAAGTGTACACGCCGCGCTGGGTAGTGCAGTTTCTAGTTGAGAATTCACTGGGTAAAATGTATCTCGAAATGTACCCAGAATCTGAGATTAAAGACAACCATAAAATTGCCAACGCACCTACTACTCAAACGCGCACTCCCAAGCCTCTGCATGAAGTAAAGATAATTGATCCAGCCTGTGGCTCAGGTAACTTTTTACTGTATGCCTTTGACTTCTTTTATGAGCTATATATCGATCAGATAGAAAACTATGGCGCTGACTACGAAGAGGAAGATATACCTAAGCTTATTATAGAGAACAACCTACATGGCATTGATCTAGATGACCGAGCTGTTCAGCTAGCTCAGCTTGGTCTATTCACAAAAGCCAAGAAAAAACGCAATAGTATTGGGGAAATAAACTACAACGTAGTGTCATCTGACTTCTACCTTCCTGAATATGATGATGTCCGCCATATCTTCGAACAAGGTAACAGGCTAGATATTAATCACAAAGATCTGATAGAGAAAGTCTGGAGTGACCTGCAAAATGCTTATAAATTCGGCTCTCTAGTAAGAATTGATGAGCACGTACAAGAGCAGCTACGAGCCGTTGAAGAGCGAGCTAATGATGATTTGTTTGCAGCAGCGGATTTAGCTGAGCATCAAAGCTTTTCCGAAACCCTCTTTAAGAATCTAACGGAAGCCGTAGAGCAGTATGCAACCACTGGTAGTGATACCTTTTTAACAAAACAAACTCAGAATGCTATTACATTCCTTGAGCTTTTAACGACTAAATATGATGTGGCCACAGCGAATCCACCGTATACAGATAGTTCTGATTTCGGACCAGATCTAAAGAGGTTTATTAATAATAACTATAAGAAACCATATAACTTTAGTACAAATTTATATGGATCTTTTATACAGCGTTGTCATGAGCTGACAGAAGCTGACGGAAGATTAGCTTTAGTTCATCCTCAAACATTTATGTATATTAAGACATTTAGCGACGTACGAAAATTTATGATTGACAATGCAAATATTGATATTTTCGTAGAATGGGGCTATTTAGGAATGTTTAACCCTTCAGCTCGTGTTGATTCTGTAATGTACATTTTGAATAAAATAAAAAGTAATCACGAGGCAACGTTTATAAAACTTAACCATATTTATGAAGGTAGACGATACGAAGCCTTTATAAATTCATACATTAGTTTATTAGATGGAGAAAGTAATCAAAATATTTACAGTATTCCTCAGTCTAAACTTAAAGTTATTAAGTCATGGCCTTTTATCTACTGGATTTCCGATGATTTTAGAGAAAAGTTTGATTTAGATACAGTTAATTCGGCACTTGAAGTAAGGCGAGGCTGTGAGACGAATAATAATAATCGTTTTTTACGGTTTTGGTGGGAGGTTTCACTTAAGAATGTTAAAGGTTATTTGGGTTCTACAGAGCATTATTATCCTTATGCAAAAGGAGGGCCTTACAATAAATGGTATGGGAATATATGGCTGACAATTGATTTTCGAACAGAGTCTTATTCTGTGATTAGTGAAAAAGGTAACTTAACTTCAGAGGAGTTCTATGGAACAGATGGAATATCATATTCTGCTTCAGGCTCTAAAGGTCCATCTTTCAGACAATTACCTGAACATGCTGTATTTGATGTAGGAGGATCTTCAATATTTCCAAGAAATTATTTAAATGTTAAATCTTATTTAGCTTATATGAACTCTAAATTAGCTTTATACGTTATTAATTGTTTAAATCCAACAGTTAATACTCAGATTTTCGACATAAAAAGACTGCCTTTTGTTGAACCTGATATTAATGTAGAAAAAATTCTAGAGTCCCTTTCTTCTAGATGTGTAGACATTAAAAAACATTTAGCTTCCTTTTCATTAATAGAGATGAATTATATCAACTCTATTTTTGACTTGAGTCAGGATGGTTCGTTAAACAAAAGAGTTAAAAAATATCTTAATTATGAGAATAAAATTTTAAGCCAAATTATTATAAATGAAGCTATTATTAATAACTATATATTTAATATTTACAATTTAACTGAGCAGGATATAACTATAGTGCTTGATAAAGAAGGTCAGAGTATTGGAGGTTTACCTGTTTTATTTGAAGCTCGGCAAGCCTATTTAGCTAAGGAGAACTCTACTGAAATATCTTCTCTTGTCGATATTGAGAAGTTTATAAAATCGCTCTCAATCATAGAATTTAATGAAGAAGAATATAAAAAAATTGAAGAAGGATTTGAAGGTTTATATCAAAGTAATAATAATTTAGAAGAGTTTTGTATTCGTCATCAAGTTAACCCTATTAACGTATGGTACTGGTTTAAGCAAAGTAAAGTGATACCAAAGCAACGCATGCAAACATTAGCTATGGAGTTTTTAGCAGACATGATTCGTGACATCCTTATTGAAGATGAAGATGGTATTGTGTCATTAGTACCAAATTCTGGAGGGAAGCTACTGCTTGATCTGATAGAAGAAAAGTTCTACGAAAAAGGTTTTAGTAGTGCTCAATATTCTAGTTTCGATTCGGTGCTTGGGAGACCACTCAATGACTATATCAATAAGAGTTTTTTTGCAGAGCTATCTGATCACCTAAATTTATTTATGTACCTTCCCAAAACTCCTTTTATCTGGCACTTAACCAGCGGCCCAGAGCAGGGCTTTGAGTGTTATATCATTATCTATAAGTGGAGCCGTGATAACTTGATGTGCCTTCGCTCAGTCTATATAGAGAACCGTGAACGTGCCCTACAGAATCGTCAGAGTGATATTGCTGATAATGAGAGTGCCAGTGCCCAGAATGAAAAAGATCGTATCTTTAAGCAGTTAAAAGAGATTGAAGCCTTTAAAGGTAAGATTGATGGATTACTAGAAGAAGGTTATAACCCTATTCTAGATGATGGAGTAGGCAAAAATATTGCACCATTACAGAAGAAGAAAATGCTGGCTTACGATGTACTGAGCGCTGGCCAATTAAAAAAATACCTCAATGCTGACTGGTAGGGATTAAATAAATGGACTTAAAATCAATACATGAGATTTTTAACAGTCGTATTCTTAGAATACCTTCTTATCAACGAGGCTACTCTTGGAGTAACAACAAAGCTGGTGACGATGTCAAAGCTGAAGATCTGAAAAAAATAAAAGGTGAGTTGATAGATCTTTGGAACGATATTATTAACATACCAGAGGGGAAGTGGCACTACACAGGCCTACTGACGTTGGTTGAAGTAAAAGAGTGTGAGTACCAGTGGCTATCCAAATACAAGCAGTTTGCCATCGTAGACGGCCAACAGCGTATCACTAGTGTTTTAATTCTTATCACAGTCATGATCGAAGAGGCCGATAAACTCGGAATAGAGTTTGGGATAAGAGAAGGCGATACAACGATTCGATACTTACATATCGAAAAGAACAGTTTGTATGCTTACATATTCGGCTATGACAAGGATAACCCCAGTGATAAGTTTTTTAGACAGCATATTTTAGGTCTAGATAGGATAGAAGATGACAGTCGCGAAAGTGTCTATACCGAAAACTTAAAAAACGCTAAGTCTTTCTTCA